>Ga0214919_10002916_pt1 | contig 26412 bp, 30 predicted proteins | sample LL1503_MetaG_FD_177994 | JGI IMG/M metagenome (GOLD analysis project Ga0214919, IMG submission 177994) | Freshwater microbial communities from Lake Lanier, Atlanta, Georgia, United States - LL-1503 | ecosystem: Environmental > Aquatic > Freshwater > Lake | place: USA: Georgia | collected...
TTGAGTCTCAAACTCAATGCCGACTGGGTGGTCTTATCAGCATGCAACACCGCAGGTGCAGATGGCAGAGCAGAAGAGGCTATGAGTGGATTGGCCAGAGGCTTCTTCTTTGCGGGAAGCAGGAGCTTACTTGTGACACATTGGTCGGTGGAATCAGAGAGCGCGATGCAACTGACAACCAATGCATTTGCGAGTTACAAAAAAGATACGACGATGCGTCGCTCTGAAGCGCTACGCCAATCGATGTTGGCTGTGATGAAGAGCCCTGCGTTTGGGCATCCTGCTTTCTGGGCGCCTTATGCATTGGTGGGTGAGGGTGGAAGATAGCTTTAAATGAATGCATTAGATATGACTCTATGCCCCCTATGCGGTCAGCCAAACAACTGCGCTATGGAGTTAGAGAAGTCAATTGGGAAAAAGCAAGAACCTTGTTGGTGCGTATCTGTTGAGTTTCCCAAGGAACTCCTAGCCCAATTACCCAAGGATGCTGCGGGTTGTATTTGTAACGAATGCGTTAAGAACGTTGGAGTATTCAAAAATGAAATCTTTCTTGGCTGATAGCTTGAAACTAAATTAGTTACAGGGGATTGTGCACATCAAGCGGTGCAGTTGTTTAACGCGACAATTAACCATAAAAAACAAGAAACAAGATGTATAAATTAATCGCTTTCGATGCCTACGGAACCCTGTTTGATGTTTATTCCATGGGGCAGTTGGCTGAGGAACTCTTTCCTGATCATGGTCAAGCGTTGTCTTTGATGTGGAGAGACCGCCAAATTGAATACACACGTCTTGTCACCATGAGTGACCCAAGCCCAAATGGGAGCAAACACTACCTTCCATTTTGGGAATTGACTATTCGATCACTTCGCTACGTTTGTAAGCGATTGGGCTTGGATTTGACGGCTTCTAATGAGAAACGCTTGATGGATCAATACGCCAAACTCACGGGGTTTAGCGATAGCCTGGAGGTTCTAAAGACCATCAAAAGCAAAGGCTTGTCGACTGCCATCTTGTCTAACGGGAGTCGAGAAATGCTCGCTACAGTCGTTGAAGCAAATGGCTTGAAACCCTATTTGGATAAAGTAATCACGGTCGAAGATGTGCGTTTGTTTAAAACTGCACCTCAGGCTTATGAGCTTTTATTAAAAAACTTTTCAGTAAGCAAAGAAGAAATTCTTTTTGTTTCTAGTAATGCTTGGGATGCGCTTTCAGCTAAGTGGTATGGTTTTGATGTGTTCTGGGTAAACCGACAGGGACACCCATTTGAAGAGATTGGCGAGAAGCCAAACTATGAAGGCAATTCATTGTCTAAAGTGTTAGAAATTATTGGTTGAAAATTTGATTAAGACTTGATTGCCAAGTGGTGGGTTGAACCGACTGTTCTTAGTCGTTACTTATGTGGACAACCTACCTAACTCAATTTATAGCTTAGTAGAAACCCTGAATAGTTTATAAAAGCTAGACTTATCGCATGATGCTCGAACTTCTAAATTGGACGCAAGACTGGCGTAATCCCGTAGTCATGATTGACGCGGGAATTTTGTTGGCCGCACTTTTATCGGCTTGGTTGGTTACAAAGTTACTGGGCCAAGATGCGCCCAAAGATTCCATACTGTTTGGAGAGCGTCAATTTGATGGATTACTTTTTCCGCTCATAGCCTTAGTCGTTGTGTTTATTGCCCACCATGGGCTAAAGGGATACCAAGACGCTGTATTTCTTAGAACAGCAATTTACGTCTTATCGCTCATGTCGGGGTTCCGATTAATTGCGCGCGTTTTACTTGTGGCTTATCCAGAGTCGATGTGGGTGCGTTTAGTGGAGCGCTTAATTGCTTGGACGGGTTGGATCATTGGTTTGCTTTGGATCACAGGGCTATTGCCTCGCGTTCTAAACGAACTGCAATCGATTGAACTCAATTTTGGAAAGTCTAAATTGGATATGCGTACCCTATTTGAGGGTTTGCTATCCATCGTGGTGATGATCGTATTCACGCTTTGGCTCTCTTACCTTATTGAGAGAAAGGTGCTTAATAAAGCCGTAGATGATTTATCACTTAGAAAGGTAAGTTCTAGCCTTATTCGGATTGCGCTATTGGTGGTGGGTACATTGTTTAGCTTGTCGGCAGTCGGCGTCGATTTAACCGTTTTGTCGGTCATGGGCGGCATGTTGGGCGTGGGGCTGGGTTTTGGGTTGCAAAATATTTCAGCTAACTATGTCAGTGGCTTTTTAATTCTTTTTGAACGCTCTCTGAAAATTGGTGACCATGTCAAGATCGACGAATGCGAGGGTATCGTTAAAGATATTCGTACGCGTTTCACTGTCATTGAAGATATTTCAGGCAGCGAGACTGTAGTGCCCAATGAAATGATCATCACAACACAAATAACCAATCTGTCACGCTCTCAATCTCGAACACGTATCGCTATTGATGTATTGGCCGATCAAGATGAATCAATAGATAGTTTGCAAGAAATCTTACAAAAAGCAGCCTTGTCTTGCGACACATTGTTGCAAAGTCCACTTCCTAGGGTTTATCTAATCGGTCTTGAGGAAGAGGGATTGAGATTTCAAGTTGAAGCGTGGACTTTGAACATTCCGCAAGAACTTTCAGCAGTGCGCTCGCAACTCAATATCAAATTGGTGAATGCGCTTAGCGCAAGCGGAAAAGATCTTCGTAAGTTGCGATTAGTTCAACCAACAGTGGTTGTAAGTTTGTCGGCAACTGGAAGCCAACGGGTTAAATAGTTAATTACCGTGACAAATCATGCTTAGCAGCACATTTTTCTTACCCTCCGAAATCGAACGTGAAACCGGATTCGGAAAAGAACAATTAAGAAAATGGCGCCAACGTTTTGGCTTTCCGCCTAAGGAATCAAACGATGATGGAAAGATTGCCTACTCAGGCAATACAGTCGAGCAGCTTCATTTAATAAAAAGATTGCTTGAAGCAGGTTTTCGGCCTGCTCAAGTTGTTGGTAAGACTGTCTTGGAGCTTGAGAAACTTAAGATTGAACTTGGCTTGAACGCTGTGGTCCTTGCGCCAGATGAATCAATACTTACACTCATTGAGCACATCAAGCTAAACGACTTAAAAGGATTTTTATCTCTTTTAATTAAAAAGCGTGGCAAGCAAATCATGCTTGATTTTGTCCAAAATACAATCGCTCCACTCATGATCGGCATTGGTGAAGCTTGGCGTCGGGATGAAATCGATATCCACCATGAGCATCTTTGCACGGCGCATATTGAACGCTATTTGCATGCAGAGATCCTCCGTTTGCGACCAAGAGATGGGTTACCAGTCATTTTGTTGGCCCTTCCCCCAGGAGAGCATCATTTACTGGGTCTATTGATGGCGGAGGCTGTTCTGGCTGAGGAAGGGGCGAACACAATCAATATTGGATCCGGTATTCCTCTCAATAATCTAAAGTTGGCTGCTATGTCATGTAAGGCAGATGTGGTTGCGCTGTCTTTTAGTTTTGCGCATCCATCAAAAGAAATCTTGCCAACCATATTGCACTTTCGGCGATTGTTGCCACCTGAGATACAAATATGGGTGGGTGGTGCCGGCATTTCTGTCATAAGAAAAAAACCAAAAGGCGTAGATTTCTTTTATGATTTTAAAGATGCAGTTTTTGCTTTAAATAACTTTTCTTTTCAATAGGGCTGTATCCCATCCGCCATCATCAAATTCCCAGCCGAATTATTCTTACGATACTGAATGGTCGATTGGTAGGCATCGCTGTGATACCAAGCTTCAGCCTGCGACGTCTTACTCAGGTCTAGGTATCAATTTGTAAGAGATTAACTCGCCTTTTGGATTAACTTTGGCAAGAACCATATCGCCAGAGGCTATGTTCTCGCCCATGAATTCCAAAATATTGACATGGTGCGTCACCATGATCAAGGCTTTATCGCCTTTAGATTTAATCTTGCCTGCAATAAACCGCTGAAGTTTTAAATTACTTTCTTTGGCCTTTGACATGTCGTCAAAAAATGAAGCTAATGCAGGTTCCACTTTGTATTCGCCAAAGTTAAGCAATGCTGCAGTATCTTTGCATCTGCACCATACGCTGGAGTGCACTTCGGCATTCTTAACACCTTGTTTTTTAAGCCACTCGCCTACAAAAACTGCTTGGCTTTTTCCCTCAGAGTTCAGATTTCTTTGGGTTTTGCAATCTTCCAGTGAGTAATTAGCCGGATCGCCAACGCCAGGGGCTAGGGTGTGGCGCATCAACAATACGTAATCGGATGATTGAAGCTTTTGCGATAAATCGCTGGCTTGCGCTAAAAAGCAGCATGCCATTAAAAGGGCGGTGAAGATTGTTTTCATATAAAACGTATTTTCCTTTCTTTTTAATGCAAGTAACATTCACTGTCATTTAAAAAGGAGATAAACAATGTTCAGTCACGTCATGATCGGCGCCAACGACCTAGAAGCATCTAGAAAATTCTATGACGCCGTTCTCGGCACATTAGGAATTGCCCCCGGTGTGATCAACAACGACATGCGGTATTTCTACCGCAGTCCCAAGGGTTCTTTCTCAATTTCTAAACCTATCGATGGGCAACCCGCAACCCATGCAAATGGTGGAACGATTGGATTTTTAGCCGAAACCCCCGAGCAATTATTAGCGTTTCATGCCGCCGGTATTGCCAACGGTGGAACCACATGCGAAGACCCACCAGGGCCAAGAGAAGGACCATTCGGTGTTATCAATCTGGCCTATCTTCGCGACCCAACCGGCAACAAGATTTGTGCATTGCACAGGCCTCCGAAACCTACTAAATGATGAAGCGCTATAAAAAATAGCTTGCTGACAATGGTCAACTGCTTAACCCTTCACCCATGAAGCACCTAGTTGTATTTATCTTAGGTGTTTTGGCATTTATCTGTAACGCAACAGAGCATCAGCCTAAGGCAGACCTGGTCGTCAGTGTGCATAAGGTGGGTGATAGTTTTGAGGTGAGAGCTTCTTACTCTGTCCCTATGAATATCTGCAACGCTTTCGCATTCATCACAGATTATGAAGATGCCAGAAATATCAAAGGAATTGCAGAATCAAAAATTATTTCAAGAACGGATAACAAGGTCATCGTCGAGCGTAAAGCTAAAGAGACAGTTCTTTTATTCCCTTTGGAAATAAACACAACCATCGAATACACCGAAATCTCAAATCGGGGTTTAAATTTCGAGCAGATACAAGGCGACAACAAAACTTACAAAGGTACATGGCGTCTCGAACCTCAAGGCAGTTCAACAAAGTTCGTCTATCAAAGCGTGATTGAACTCAACTCTATGGTTCCAAAAACCGTATTGGAATACTTTATGAAAAACAGCATTAAAAAGCGTTTTGAGGCAATGGCTGCCAGAGCATCACTCAAAGCGCATGCGCCCAACCCTAAGTGTGCTTAAGCTGATGGTTCAATACCTTCCCATAGCTGTAACAGCTCGTGAAGGGTTGTAACTTGCATTTTGGCCAAGACTTGCGCGCGATGTTTTTTGACAGTGTCTGAAAAGACGCCTAGTTTTTCGCCTATCTCTTTGTTTTTTAAGCCTTTGCGCATGAGTAGAAAAACCTCATTTTCTTTTTGACTTAAATCGGCTTGTAAAGCTTGTAGTTTGGTTTTTCTTTTTTGAATATTCGTATTTTCAATATCGAGTGCAAGCCCGCGATCTAATGCGGCAATCAAATGATCGCTTTTAAATGGCTTCCATAAAAACTCTATGGCTCCTGTTTTCATCGCATCAATAATTTCCTGGGGCTGGCTTTCACCGCTGATAAAAACACAAGGTATAAAAATATTCTTTAACTTCAGTTGATGCTGCAAATCGAGACCACTTAGCTTTGGCATTCGCATATCTACTACCAATACGCAGGGGTGCATCAATTTTTCTAGCGCGTCTATGAAAGTCTGGGCGCTATCAAAGTCGTGCACGCTAAAGCCCTTCTGGACTAGTAAGCCTTTCAGATGGAAACGAATTTCCTGGTTGTCATCGACTAAATAGACGTGTTTTTTATCCATAGGGGTTGAACGAATTAAAGCTCAAAGCAATGGGCAAGGGTTTATACCTAAAAAAAACTTGACTCAATTCCCCAATTGGGGATTGGCCAAAACGGCCGAAGGCAATCCAATATATGACTAAATTGTAATAAGCGTTCAATATTTGGACGCAAATCGATTCAAGAGAATTCATATGCTTTCACCAGTAAACCATACGCAACAAGGATTCAACAAAGCACAGTTCGAAGAACTGTGCGCTTGGATTGATGAACATATTCAAGAGCAAATTGGCTGGTCCGAGTTGATGCAAGAGTCTGGGTTCGACCATTTGTCCATTCAATCCTCTTTTGCGAAATATAAAGCTACGACGCCAATGACGTGGATTAGAAAGCGAAGAGAAGACTTTAAGTCTGTTCGTAATCAAAGTGGACCTACCGTTAAGTTCAATTCTTTTTTAGCAAAGTAGTTTTGGAACTTAAACCATGACAAACCAAGTCTGGTTAGCAGTAGATGGGGCATTACTCAAAAAATTAAGAATTGACGCGGAAGTCGAAATAACAACGCTTGCTAGAACCCACTCCTTATCAACTACCCAAGTTAAACAATTAGAGGATGGTGGCGACAGTAGCTTCTACACCCCAGCCATAAAACTAGCAACAGGTCGCAAGCTGCTTATGCATTTCGGTGCAGATGTCGAACCTTTAGGACTCGCACCAGAACAAATCAAAACGCAGGAGCCTGAAATTGCTACGGTAATTGAAACAGTAGAAACAGAAAAAACAAAACTCCCACCAAGACTGCAGGTTGTTGGCGCAGTGGTGATATTCACGGGACTTGCTTTGTCTGGCGTTTATCTATCTACCGCTAACTCTGAATCTAGACAAGAAAAGTCTAGTCAGCAATCACCAACCCTAACGCCAATTGCAACCCCCCTAGTGGAATCAAAGAATTCAGGCCCCGCATCAGCAACATCTACAGAGGCTAAAACAAAAACTATGGATGAAAACCCATCTGAATGTAAATGGGGCGATGAACCAATTTCAGTGGGTGGGTATCAGACAAATAAGCCTGGTGACTACGTATACGTGGTGGCCAATATGGACGGAGCAATTTGCTTAAAAGATGCCACAAGCAAGTTACACGTTTTGCATTTGAAAAGCGCGCAATCTCAAACTGTTAGAGGACGTCCTCCTTTTGAAATTTTTAGTCATAACTTGAACGGTTTCAAACTTTTTTATCAAGGTAATCTGTTGAGACTTCCAAACCGTGGAATCCAAAATATCACATTGAAAGAACAAAAATATGAATGAAGAAAAAGATGGCTTAGGAAGTTTGAATCTCAGCAACAGCATCACCATTGGTCAGGGGGTAACGTTTGTCGGATCAATATCTGCAAGGGGCAAGGCATTTATTAATGGAAAAGTGACGGGTGAAATATCTGTGGATGATTTACAAGTTGGCGAATACGGTGTCATTAAAGGGAAAATCAAATCACGTGAAATGGATGTCCACGGCGAAATTCATGACGAGGTCTCATGCGCAGAGCATGTTTTAGTTCACTCGACAGGTTTGATTAACGGTAATTTAATCTACGGTGAGTTAGAAATCCAAAAAGGGGGTCGTGTCACTGGATCTATGGACCAAAGCGATAAAACTTTTAAATCAAAATGAGTTTAGGTATGGCGAGTGAAAATCCATTTCAAAAAAACGACCTCAATGAATGTGGTTCCTGCAGATGTTGGAAGTCAGGGCTTTGTGTTGGAGGAGGCTTTGACGGCTCTCAAACGCAATCTAATGAAACTTGTTCAATGTGGAAACCGCTCATAGATAAGGAAAGAATCCTGCCTATTTTTTATCCAAGAGAAGTGGGCGACCAATAGATATGACTTCATGTCTTTTCGGATAATTGGTTAGCATCTACGCATGCTAGACATAAACGTTATCTCATTTCTAGGCTTTGCTTTGCTCATCCTAGGGCTATCCATATCCTCCTTTTTGGATCTTAAAGTCAACAGCCAGATGACTAATTATTGGCGGGGGTCTTTGATTTTTATAGCTGCTGGATACTCATTTTTTGCAGCAGCCCCTTTTGTTGATAAATTTTTCCTTACTTTAGCAAATACAAGTATTTTTGCGGCCGCCTTAACACTTGGATTTCTCTTTAGAAGATGGCGTACAAAGATTTCTACCCAGCTCAAATTCATTTCTATTTCTTTACTCTTTATTTTCTTTTTCTTATTTGAATACACCCGAATTCACGGAACCTTTCAGCAGCGTGTTGTTTTGATAATGTCGGTATTGAGTGTTTGTGTAATTTGGCATATTTATGAATTGATTCGGTTGCAAAAAAATGAGCCAAGTTTTTTTGGAAAATTGTTAGTTGTCTTTTCTTTTCTATCGCTTATTTGTTACTGGATACGAGTATTTTTTGTAACCCGCGGTTCGGATCCTTCCCACATTGATATTTTTAGTGAAAATGTCATTTCATTTGGAACCCGCTGGGGCGTAATGGCGGCTGACGTACTTACCTTCATCGCAATCAATGGGTATTACATGGAGAAATCTTGGGCTTCTGAAAAGTCTGCTCTGAATGTGCAATTGATAGACGCACAGAGAATCAATAAACTTAACGAAGAATTAAAAAATGCGGACGAACTCAATAACCAATTGTCTTTAGTTCTTTTAGAGAAAAACAGAATATTGACTTCTTTAGCGTCTTCTGTGAAATCTAGTAGATCCGGAATAATGGCTTCCTCTTTTGTGCATGAGATCAATCAGTCACTTACTGCGATTCGTCTTAATGCTGAATTTTTATTGGCAGTTGTAGATAAGCCCCCAGATGAAGATTTCTTGAAGTCTAATTTGAATTATTTAATCAAAGACGTAGATAAGATTTCGCAAATTATTAAAAACGTTAAAAGAGTTTTTCATAATAATTTCAGTGATTTCAAAGATGTCAGCATTGCTTCAGTTGTTCAGACCTCAGTTGATTTGATAAAAAATGAGTGTGAGATCAAAAATATTAACTTGATTGTCGATGTAGATACTGAGTTGATCGTTCGTGGAGACGAAGGCCAATTAGAGATGGTGGTGCTAAACCTTCTAAATAACGCCATAGCCGCTCTTGAAGATCAAAGCGGTAAACGATCCATCAAAATCACCTCGACTCAAAATATCGACAAAGTACTTCTCAATATCGAAGATAGTGGGATGGGTGTGTCGATTGAGTCAGCGGAGACCATATTTGAATTATTTCGCACAACCAAGAACGATGGCATGGGCGTAGGCTTGTGGCTAAGCCGTGCTGTTATGGACAATCACCGCGGTAGTTTGTCGCTTGATATGGATTGCACGAAGGGCGCTAAATTTATTATGCAATTTACAACTACAGAATCTCTAAGTTCAACCTAAAGGAACCTCCTCTTCTGCCGATTATTCAAATAATAGGGGAAAGGGGGCTTATATGCGTATTGGTGCCGTCAGCATGAATAGCACTGTCAATAGGGCGCAAACTGCTATTAAAAAAATATCGGCCATCTCTAAGCCGCGCACATTTGCTGTGGATGAGATCTCGGATAACTTGACAAATATAGGCCAGACTGATCGGGAGAGCCATTTGCATGATGGGGCTAAGAACCGTCTTGACACCCTGGGCAGCGAAGTCGACGTCTGGGTTTAGTTAGTCCAGTCGATCACCATCTTCAGGCATTGCGGATCACCAAAAGCGATCTCGTAAGCATGCTGGGCTTGATCAGCTTTTTCAAAATGGGTAATAAGCCCTTCAAGCGGCAAACTACCATCATGAAACATAGCCACAACGGCATCGAGATCATGTTTTTTCCATTGCGCAGCAACACGAATGGTGGCTTCGCGCATGAATGCAGGCGGATAGGCAAAAGCCAAATCTTGTTTGTAAAACCCCGCGAGCACTACTTCACCGCCAGCTGCCATTTTGGGAATGACACGATTCAAAATGCCAGCATCACCACTCACATCACAAATGCAGCGGTAATCTTTGCGCGTGTCTTGATCGGGATGGATCACGTCATACCCTAAAGCACCTGCCTGTCGAATAGCTTGTGTTTCCCAAACTACTGGGGCGGGCTTTCCAGCAGCAACCACCATGCGCGCTAACAATCTGCCCATGATGCCGTGACCAATGATCAGGTCTGGGTAGGCTAAAGCTACACCTTCTCGTCCCACGGTGAACACATGGTGTGCAGTGGCTGCCAAAGCTAACAACACGCCTTTACTACCCAAAGAGGAGTCAAGTTTGACTGCTCGATCATGCGGCACCACAAGTCGTGCGCCGGAGCCGCCAAATAAATTTTGAACACCTTGGAACGCATAAGAGCCTGGTAAAAAAACGAGGTCTCCTTTTTGCAAACCAGAAACCTCTGCGCCTAGATCAACGATGGTGCCCACCGTTTCATAACCAGGAACTAGCGGGTAAGACAAGCCAGGAAAGGGGGGCATAGTACCTTCCCACAACAAGCGTTCAGTTCCTGTACTGATGCCACTGAAAGAGACCACAACTTCTAAATCAAGTGGACTCATGGGCGCGAGTTCAAGTTCACGAACCTGCAAAGATTTTGGGGCTTCAAAAACAATGGCTTTGGCTTTCATGGGAGAAATTTTTAATTAAATGAATGGAGCTTGTCAAAGCCTTAAGCAGGTGTTTCAACGATGCAAACACAGCGACGTTAAACAGTTTAAATGCATAATGGTTGACAAAAAATAAGTTTGCAATTTAGTAAACGTATGCATAAATTACTCAATCTAGGTGGTGTTTTGTTGGCCAGTGTTTTTTTATCAGCGGGTGTACTTTATGGTTTGTGGGCGCCAGACATTGCGTTGTATGAACTCAAGTTGCGTTATGGATCTGCTTCGCAACATGTTGTGGAAGTGGACGGGCTGCATATCCATTACAAAGACACTGGCCCTAAAGATGCGCCTGTTCTTTTGTTATTGCATGGTTTTGGTTCAAGCCTCCAAACCTGGGATGCATGGGCTACTCCGCTAGAAAAAGATTACAGAGTGATCCGCTTAGATTTACCTGGGTTTGGCCTCACTGGCGCCAGCCCTAGCCAAGATTACTCCGAGCAAAAAGATGTTTCCACATTGATGCATTTTGTAGATAAGTTAGGTTTGTCTAGTTACTCACTTATCGGGCACTCTATGGGCGGAAAAATGGCTTGGGGCTTGGCAGCCTCGCAACCAGATCGCGTGAATGCCTTAGTTCTGATGGCGCCCGATGGCTTCCCAGAGACCAAAGACATTGGCACCAAGCCCTATGCGATGCCAGGGATCATGGGGGTGATCAAGTTTTCGCTTCCTAAATTCTTGGTGCGCAAATCCATTGAGCCTGCATTTTTTGATGCCAACGCCTTGAACGACAGTTTGGTGGATCGTTACTACGATATGTTGCGAGCGCCGGGCGTTCGTGCCGCCATATTGGAGCGGGCGAACCAAACCATTTATACCGATCCCGTTCCGCGCCTGAAAAAAATAACAGCCCCAACCTTGTTAATTTGGGGTGAAGAAGATCGCATGATCCCCAGTAGTAATGCAAAAAGCTACTCAAATATATTGGCGCAATCTCAAATAGTGCTATTGCCCAAATTAGGCCATTTGGTTCAGGAAGAGCAACCCGACATTGGCTTGAAGGCCGTCATTGAGTTCTTAAATTCGACCCTAAAACGCTGACCCCCCAGGGCTGAAGGCCCTAAACCGCCAAAGTGTCAACGAGTATTGACAATGGCAGATGTAATGATATATTTACATAAAGATCTGTCATTTCTTCTCGACAGTGACATTACAAGGGGGCGGTATGAGTCTATTGATACGGGCCGAAGAGGCGCTGAAGTCACACTTTGAGACGGCCGTTGGGTCAGGGGCACCCCCCCGATTGCAAGCATCGATGCGCCACGCTGTCTTCTCAGGTGGCGCCAGAATTCGCCCGCAGCTCTGTCTGGCCGTGGCCAAGGCGTGTGGAGACGATGCCCCTGAACTCACCAATGCTGCCGCGGTATCTCTGGAGTTGATGCACTGCGCGTCGTTGGTGCATGACGACATGCCAGCGTTTGACAACGCCGATTTTCGACGGGGTTTACCAACGGTACATAAGGCCTTCAGTGAGCCCTTGGCCCTGTTGGCAGGTGACGGATTGATCGTCATGGCCTACCAAGTGCTGCTAAACGCCGGCCGACAACACCCTGACAGAATGATTGCTCTGATGGATAACCTGTCCCAAGGGGTAGGCTTACCAAACGGTATCGTAGCCGGGCAAGCATGGGAGTGCGAAACCTCCGCAGACTTGGCGCAGTACCAGCGGTCTAAAACAGGGGCTTTGTTTGTATCTGCGACATCCGCAGGAGCAATTGCCAGTGGCCAATCGCCCAAGCCGTGGGCGTCTTTGGGGGCTTTCTTAGGCGAGGCCTACCAAGTCGCAGATGACATCCGTGATGTGTTGGGCGACATTGCGATGTTGGGCAAACCCGTCGGCCAAGACAAACTCAATGAGCGACCTAGCTCGGCCCAAGCCTTGGGCTTGGATGGTGCGATTGCGCATTTTGATTCGCTTATCAAGCAAGCGGGAGATTCCATTCCCGAGTGCGCGTGCAGAGACATGCTCAAGCAGTTGGTCTTGATGGAGTCTCAGCGCTTAGTGCCTAAGTCTATGTGTGAGGACTATCGAAAGCGTGCTGTGAGCGCAAAGCCTGCAAAGAGGCGTGTCTCACTGCGTAATGGGGCGCAACAACAGCAAATCATTCAGTGAGTAAGCCCATGGATATTGCCAGCCTGTCTCACGGTTTGATTGAGGTAACCACTTGGCAAGACCGTTTGTTGCAGTGGTTGGAGCGTATCTACGCAAGCCCAAAGATGTACCAGTGGTCTTTGGGTAACCCTTTCACGCGTTGGATCACAAAACGTCGGACACAAAAAATTTTCGACTTGATGTCGGGGTTTGTTTATTCCCAAGTGCTTCTTGGTTGCGTTCGACTAGACCTGTTCAAAATGCTTCACCAAAGGCCTTTGAGCCTGCAGCAAATTTCATTGCAAACACAGCTCCCAGCAGAAGCTTTGCAGCGCTTGTTGCTGTCGGCAGTTTCTTTAGGATTGTTGGAGTACCGCAGCCATCAAAGATTTGGCCTAGGTGCCCTCGGTGTTCCTCTGGCTGTGCATTCAGGAATCGGCGCCATGGTCGAGCACAACCATTTGTTGTACCGCGACATGGAAGACCCCTTGGCCTTTTTGAACAATGCGTGGCGGGGCAGCATGGCCGAATATTGGCCGTATGCACATGATGCGCAAGCAGCCGAACGCGCAGCCCAGGAAAAGTTCAGCCGCTATTCAGATTTGATGGCTTCCTCCCAAGAATTTGTCGTTCAAGAAATCCTTGGTTCCTACTATTTTGAAGAGCACCGTTGCGTCTTAGATGTGGGCGCTGGCAAGGGCCGATTTGCCAGTGAATTGGCCTTGCATGCCAAGCACCTGTCAATCAAATTATTTGATTTGCCCCCTGTGCTTGAGTTGGCTAAGGCTACGTTTCAGAGTAAGGGATTGATTGATCGATTGGATTTATGCCCCGGTAATTTCTTGCACGACCCCTTGCCCCAAGGGGCTGATTTGGTCACTTTGGTGCGCGTGGCGCATGACCATCCTGATGCGGTAGTTCAGCAATTACTGCAAAAAATACACGATGCGCTGCCTGCGGGCGGAACTTTGCTTTTGGCCGAGCCAATGGCAAATACCTATTCACAAGGCGTAGACGGGTTGACGCAGACAGATGCGTACTTTCATTTCTATTTGCTCGCCATGGGAGCTGGACGGCTTAGAACCCCAGAGGAGTTGATGGGGATGATGCGCAAGGCAGGGTTTATGGGTGTGGAGCAGGTTCCCAACAACATGCCGATCCATGCGCAAATTCTTTTGGGTCGAAAACATAAGTGTTTGCCCTAGTTTTCACCAAAAACTGTAAATTAAGTTTGACACTCGTCAATGTAAGGTTAAAAATACACTCATGAAATCTACAGCAGTCGTTTTTGATAGACCTAAGAAATTGTCATTACAGGCGCTCGAGCTTCCCAACATCGAAGCGGGTCAAGTAGAAGTGGCTGTGCAGTACAGCGGTATCAGTACCGGTGCTGAGCGCATGTTGTGGGATGGCAGCATGTCAGCCTTGCCAGGCATGGATTACCCCTTGATTCCAGGATTTGAAACCTTTGGTCAAGTGGTCAAAGCGCACAAAGGTGCCAAGCTTAAAGAAGGCGACATGGTTTTTGTCCCAGGGGCCAATTGCTTCTCGGGTGTCAAAAGTATGTATGGCGGAGCCGCATCCCGATTGGTGGTGTCGGATACGCAAGTTTTACCCGTCTCCGATACGCTAGGAACGGATGCCGTTTTATTGGCGCTTGCCGCCACTGCGTACCACGCCGTTTCAGGTGGTGGCACACAGGAACCTTTCACCCCTCCCGACCTGATCATTGGCCACGGCGTAATGGGGCGCTTGTTAGCGCGACTCACCGTCGCGGCCGGATGCCCTGCGCCAACGGTGTGGGAAACGCAACCCGAGATCGCCAAGGGTGCACAAGGCTACGAAGTCATTCGTCCTGAGGATGACCCACGCAAAGACTACCAAGCTATTTATGACGTCAATGGCGATGGGAGCGTTTTGGATCAGTTGATCCAACGCATTCGTCCCGGCGGTGAAGTGGTCTTGGCTGGTTTCTACAAGCACGGTCTTCAGTTTTCTTACTCGCCTGCATTTGGCCGTGAAGCGCGCATTCGCGTGTCTGCCGAATGGAAGAGGTCTGATTTGTTAGCAGTCAATCAACTGGTCAACAGCGGACAACTTTCTCTGAAAGGTTTGGTCACACATGTGCAAGCCTTTCATTCTGCCAACGCTGCCTATGAGACTGCGTTTGGCGATGTTTCTTGCCTCAAGATGGTTTTGGACTGGAGTGCCCACGCATGAATAAACAATCAACGTCGAACGAACAAACTATCCAATTCGTGGACCGTTTGCGAGAAGAGGCTGCCATACCAATGGATGCCGTCAGCACGCAGGAAGTCACCAAAGAAACGCAAATCATTGCAATTTACGGCAAGGGTGGCATCGGTAAGAGCTTCACTTTGGCCAATCTGAGTTACATGATGGCGCAGCAAGGAAAGAAAGTTTTGCTGATTGGGTGCGACCCCAAAAGTGACACGACCAGTTTGTTGTTTGGCGGACGTGCTTGTCCCACCATTATTGAAACCTCATCCAAGAAAAAATTGGCTGGCGAACCTGTCGCGATTGGCGATGTCTGCTTTAAACGCGATGGTGTCTACGCCATGGAATTGGGTGGGCCAGAAGTCGGACGTGGCTGCGGTGGGCGCGGCATCATCCACGGCTTTGAACTGCTTGAGAAACTCGGCTTCCATGAGTGGGGCTTTGACTATGTGTTGCTCGACTTTTTAGGTGATGTGGTGTGTGGAGGATTCGGTCTTCCTATCGCCAGAGATATGTGCCAAAAAGTGATTGTGGTTGCCAGCAACGATTTGCAATCTTTGTATGTTGCCAACAATGTTTGTTCGGCTGTTGAATATTTCAGAAAACTCGGCGGTAACGTGGGCGTAGCCGGCATGGTCATCAACCGCGACGATGGAACCGGAGAGGCCGCCAACTTTGCCGAGGCAGTAGGCATCCCTGTGTTGTCGACGATCCCTGCGAACGAAGATATTCGCAGAAAGAGTGCTAGCTACGAAATTATTGGACGCCCCGATTCAGTGTGGGGACCGATGTTTGCAGAACTTGCGCAAAACGTGGGTACCTCACAGCCTGTGCGTCCTAAGCCTATGACCCAAGACCAACTGTTAGGTCTATTCGCAGCTTCAGCAGTTGGGCGCGATGTGGTGCTGGAGCCTGCAACCCAATTTGATATGTGCGGCAAGACCGACACCAGCAAGCCGACGCTTGAAGTTGTGTACGACGAAGTTTGAGACTAAGCAAGCAGTCAACCATGATAAAAACCATACCGATCATTGCCTCCACTGACAAAGTGCCTGAGGGCATGAGCACGTCCATAGAAGGCGACGGCATGGGTTGTCACGCAGGCGGTGAAAAAATGTTGGCGGCAGCCAAGGCCTCTGGTAAGTCAGAGGTGTTGGCGCAATATGCCAAAGACTATCCAGTAGATCCCAAAGCAGGCCCGCACGACCAACCGCAAAGCATGTGCCCAGCGTTTGGATCGTTGCGCGTTGGACTGCGCATGCGACGCACCGCCACTATTTTGTCGGGCTCTGCATGTTGCGTTTACGGCTTGACTTTCACATCACACTTTTACGGTGCTAAACGCAGCGTAGGGTATGTACCTTTTAACTCGGAATCTTTGGTCACAGGCAAGCTGTTTGAAGACATTCGTGAAGCGGTTTACAACCAGGCAGACCCTGAAAAATATGACGCCATAGTGATCATCAACTTGTGCGTACCTACCGCAAGTGGTGTACCTCTTCAGTTGCTGCCGAAAGATATCAACGGGGTTCGCATTATCGGTATTGATGTCCCCGGTTTTGGTGTGCCAACGCACGCTGAAGCCAAAGATGTGTTGGCCGGTGCGATGCTGAAATATGCACGCGAAGAAATTTTGGCCGGTCCAGTTCAGGCACCCAGAGCGGGGCGTTCTGATAAGCCAACCATCACGTTGCTGGGCGAAATGTTTCCAGCCGATCCCATGATCATTGGGCGCATGCTCGAGCCCATGGGCATTGCAGCAGGGCCGGTTGTCCCTACACGTGAGTGGCGCGAGTTATATGCAGCGCTTGACTGCGCAGCAGTCGCTGCTATTCATCCTTTTTACACCGCCAGCATTCGCGAGTTTGAATCTGCTGGACGCCCCATCGTGGGATCAGCACCCGTCGGGCACGACGGCACCGAAGCTTGGTTGCAAGCGATTGGTAACGCGGCCAATGTTGCGCAATCGCAAATCGATATGGTCAAAAACATCATGTTGCCAGCCATCAAAGGGGGGCTTGCCAAGTCACCCATCAAAGGCCGCATCACTTTGAGCGGATACGAAGGCTCTGAGTTGTTGGTGGCACGTTTGTTGGTCGAGAGCGGGGCAGATCTGCGCTACGTGGGAACTGCCTGTCCTAAAACTCCTTGGAGTGCAACTGACTGTGAATGGCTGGAGGCCCATGGCGTACATGTGCAATACCGCGCATCGCTAGAACAAGACTTAGCCGCCATGCATGAATGGCAACCCGATCTAGCGATAGGCACAACGCCCGTTGTGCAAGCTGCTAAAGAACTGAGCATTCCTGGTTTGTATTTCACCAATCTCATTTCAGCGAGGCCGCTGATGGGGCCAGCTGGAGCAGGCTCTCTTGCACAAGTGATTAACAGCGCCATTGCTAACAAGTCACGCTTTGAAGAAATGAAAGCCTTCTTTGGCGACGTAGGTACTGGACATGCAGCAGGTGTGTGGGAGAGTTCACAAGGCGTGCCACAAAACAGGCCTGAATTTGAAGCCGAAACGCGCAGGCAGCTCGAGAAGCAAGCCAAAAAACGCAAATCGGAGGCCATGATCTGATGCTAGTTCTAGACCACGATCGCGCTGGCGGCTATTGGGGAGCGGTATATGTGTTTACCGCTATCAAAGGTTTGCAAGTTGTCATTGATGGCCCCGTAGGTTGCGAGAATTTACCTGTTACGTCGGTCTTGCATTACACCGATGCGCTCCCTCCGCATGAATTACCCATCGTGGTGACAGGATTGGCGGAAGAGCAACTTGGACGCGAAGGGACTGAAGGGGCGATGCGCAGAGCGCACGCCACACTCAATCCAGATTTGCCATCTGTTGTGGTCACTGGTTCTATTGCCGAAATGATTGGCGGTGGCGTGACACCAGAGGGCACCAACTTACAACGGTTTTTGCCACGCACAATCGATGAAGACCAATGGCAATGCGCCAACCGCGCCATGCTCTGGTTATGGCAACAGTATGGTTTACGTCATGTCCCCAAGCGCGTTCGCAAAGAAGGCGAAAGACCCCGTGTAAACATCATTGGACCGTGCTATGGCACCTTCAATTCGCCGAGTGATTTAGCTGAAATTCGTCGTTTGGTTCAGGGCATAGGCGCTGAAGTCAATATGGTGTTTCCTTTGGGTTCTCACCTCGCAGACGTATCGCGTTTGGTTGAAGCTGACGTCAACATTTGCATGTACCGTGAATTTGGCCGTATGTTGTGCGAAGCCCTTGAGAGGCCTTATTTGCAGGCGCCCATTGGTTTGCACAGCACCTCTAAATTTTTACGCTCGTTGGGTGAGTTGTTAGGCCTAGATCCTGAGCCTTTCATTGAGCGAGAAAAACACAGCACCATCAAACCGATTTGGGATTTATGGCGTTCTGTCACACAAGATTTTTTTGGGACGGCCAACTTTGGCGTTGTCGCTAATGAAACATACACACGCGGTATTCGCCATTTCTTAGAAGATGAAATGGGCTTGCCTTGCAACTTCGCTATTTCGCGTCTACCAGGTGCCAAAACCGATAACGCTGAAGTGCGCAGATTAATTGCTGAGAAAACACCCTTGGTGCTTTACGGCAGTTACAACGAACGCATTTACTTGGCCGAATGTGGTGGTGGCGGCATGATGAAAACCAGTTTCATACCTGCCAGTTTCCCTCTGCCCATTATTCGCCGGCACACAGGCACACCTTTCATGGGTTATGCAGGTGCGACCTACATCATCCAAGAGTTTTGCAACGCATTGTTTGATGCGCTATTCCATATCCTGCCTTTGGGCACTGAGCTCGACAAGATCGAGGCCACTTTGGGGCGCGCCTCTGTCGAGTCAACGATTCCTTGGGAACCTGAAGCGCAGGACCTGTTGGAGGCATTGTTAGAGCAGCAGCCCGTGTTGGTGCGTATTTCGGCTGCTAAACGTTTCCGCGATCAAGCAGAGCGTGATGCAAGAGAAACCGGCAGATCGCATGTGCAAGCGCAAAGATTTACTGAATTGTTCGGACAGTCGACGACAGGGGTGCATGCATGAAAGATGCACTTTTGTCGACGGAGGTCTGTTCAATCCTCCAGCTAGTCTGGGGGTTTAACTGTGGCGGCATTCATGCCAAAGCAGTCCGTCCTGTGCCCGTCAGGGTTCAGGGAATCGCCGCAAGGCATTTTGAAAGAGGCACTAACTATGACTGATGCAGCTAACCCCTCAGGGCTGACAGACGAAGAAGCCCAAGAGTTCCATACGTACTACATACAGGGATACCTGTTGTGGGCCGCTGGAGCTTTCTTCGCTCACAGCTTGGTATGGATTTGGCGTCCCTGGTTTTAAATAAACCATAAAAAGGAGGTATGTATGACGAGTTCTAACGATGGCAAAACAAACTATCACCCAGTAGATCATTACGAAGGTTATTGGATGATTTTTGTGTTGTTGTTCATGGTTTTCATGGCGATTGCTTTAGTAGGTCAGTTGTTCGTTCTTAATTGGCGCGTTTGGCTTCCTGGGGCAGAAGAGTCCATGACTACGTTTGACGCAGTGAAGACTTCTGTATATACCGTTATTTCTAATGTGATCTAAGAAAGGAAATTACTATGTGGCGCATTTGGCGTGTGATAGATCCCCGCAAGGCAATTGTTCTAACCGGACTGTTAATTGCCTTTATTTCAACATCGATTCATCTGATTCAAATCAGTGGCGATCGTTACAACATCAACAGCTGGCATCCCGATACGGCCAAGGCCGCAGCGGCGAGAGTTCAGACCCAGAACGCGGCTTTGCCGCAAAAGTAAGGACCATTGGTCTTTATTCCGACAGACGTAATCCGCTCACATCGAACGGTACGTCTGTCTTTTTTGATTTGATAATTTTTCAGCCTACAAGACCTCAAAAACAGTCACTCGGTCGGAGGATGCAACTATGTCTATGTTAAGTTTTGAACGTAAATACCGCGTGCGCGGTGGTACTCTTTTTGGAGGCGACCTGTTTGATTTCTGGGTCGGTCCTTTCTATGTTGGATTCTTCGGAATCACAACCATCTTTTTTGCACTTTCCGGCACCATGATGATTATGTGGGGCGCGGCCATGGGGCCCACATGGAATCCCTGGCAAATTAGCATTGCCCCGCCAGATCTTTCATACGGGTTGCGTTTCGCACCCATGATGGAAGGGGGCCTATGGCAACTCATCACGGTGTGTGCCATTGGTGCTTTTGTTTCTTGGGCTTTGCGCGAGGTTGAGATTTGCCGCAAATTAGGCATGGGCCTGCATGTGCCTGTGGCATTTGGCATGGCTATCTTGGCGTATGTGAGCTTGCAGGTGATTCGTCCAGTTCTGATGGGTGCTTGGGGACATGCTTTCCCCTACGGTATTTACAGCCACCTCGATTGGGTGAGCAATACCGCCTATCAGTACCTGCATTTCCACTACAACCCATGGCACATGATTGCTGTGACCCTTTTCTTTGCAACCGTGCTTGCGCTGTCTATGCACGGTGGCTTGGTGCTGTCTGCCACCAATCCTGGCAAAGGTGAGACAGTGAAATCGCCAGAGCATGAAGATACTTTTTTCCGAGATCTGATTGGTTACTCGGTGGGCACACTGGGTATTCACCGTCTGGGATTGTTCTTGGCACTCGCTGGTGTTTGGTTTGGCATCGTCTGCATTGTGGTCAGTGGACCGTTTTGGACGGGTGCTTGGCCGGAGTGGTGGGGCTGGTGGCTCAACATGCCGATTTGGCGCACTTGATTAAAAAGAGGAAATTGAAATGTCTCAATATCAAAATCTTTTCACCTACGTGCAGCCAGTTGGTCCTTTGCACGAAGGCGTGGACTTACCCCGTGGTGACGATAAGAGGTTAGGTACGCCATTCTTGGTGCACCTACTAGGACGCATTGGCAATGCCCAAATCGGCCCTGTTTATCTAGGAACGCTAGGTCTTGCGTCCTTGATTTTCGGCATCGCTGCGTTCAACATCATTGGTTTCAATATGCTGGCCTCGGTTGACTGGAATCCCATTCAGTTGGTGCGTCAGTTGTTTTGGCTGGCGCTAGAACCGCCACCTCCAGCCTATGGCTTGAATATTCCGCCGCTTGCGCAAGGCGGTTGGTGGTTGATTGTGGGCTTCATGCTGACCGTTTCCATCTTGCTGTGGTGGGCGCGCACTTATCGGCGAGCGCGTCAATTGGGCTTGGGAACGCACGTGGCTTGGGCTTATGCTGCAGCGATTTGGTTGTATCTGGTGTGTGGATTTTTCCGCCCCATCATGATGGGCAGTTGGTCGGAGGCAGTACCTTTTGGTATCTTCCCGCATCTTGACTGGGTCTCCGCCTTATCCCTGCGTTATGGCAATTTGTTTTACAACCCATTCCACGCACTTTCCATCGTCTTCTTGTATGGATCGGTGCTGTTGTTTGCGATGCACGGAGCCACCATTTTGGCGGTCAGCCGTTACGGCGGTGAGCGCGAGATTGAACAAATTGTGGACCGTGGCACGGCTTCTGAGCGGGCTGGCTTGTTCTGGCGTTGGACCATGGGCTTTAATGCCACCATGGAATCTATCCACCGTTGGGCTTGGTGGTTTGCAGTGCTTTGTCCTCTAGTGGGTGGTATTGGTATTTTGCTCACAGGTACTGTGGTGGACAACTGGTATCTCTGGTCTGTCAAACACCATGTTGTGCCAGCGTATCCCTTGGGTAGCCCAGTCGTGGTCGATCCTGCAATTTTGGGAGTTAAACCATGAAAATAATTTTTAAATTAGCTCTTTCTATTTGGGTCGCGTTCATGCTGTCAGGCTGCGAACGTCCGCCGATTGAAACTGTTCAAACGGGTTATCGTGGCACGGGTATGGAGCAAATCTATAACCCGAGAACCTTGATCAAACAAGCTTCTTTGAATCAAGCGCCTGCCGCGCCAGATGCCGCTTCTGCTGATGGCCCTAAGGCCGGCAAAGCTTATCAAAACGTGAAAGTCTTGGGTGATTTGAGCGTTGGGCAATTCAATCGGCATATGGTCGCTATCACGCAATGGGTTGCACCTGATCAAGGCTGTGCCTATTGTCATAACGTTCAAAATTTCGCAGATGATGGTAAGTACACCAAGGTGGTGGCAAGGCGCATGATCCAAATGACGCAAAAAGTCAATCAAGACTGGAAGCCTCACGTGGCTGAAACGGGTGTGACTTGCTACACATGCCATCGTGGAAACAACATACCAACGCAAGTTTGGACCGAGCCAAAAGACCGCAAATATGCAAATAGCTTGTTAGGTGATTTAGCAGGGCAAAACATTGCTACCAAAGAAGCTGGACTGACTTCGCTTCCGTTTGATCCCTTTTCGCCTTACCTCAAAGACGCGGCACCTATTCGCGTCAATGGCAATGAGGCGATGGCGGGTGTGGGTGCAAATGCCAACCGTGCATCTCTCAAGCAAACTGAGCACACTTACTCTTTGATGGTGCACATGTCAGAGTCTTTAGGGGTGAACTGTACTTACTGTCACAACACACGCAACTTCCAATCGTGGGAGGAGTCTAGGCCACAACGTGTGACTGCTTGGCATGGTATTCGGATGGCGCGCGAGTTGAACAACGAGTACTTGACGCCTCTCACCGATATCTTCCCAGCCAATCGTTTGGGGCCTAAAGGCGATGTGGCCAAAGTCAATTGCAGCACCTGCCACCAAGGCGCATTCAAGCCGCTCTATGGCGCAGCGATGGCAAAAGACTTTCCCGAACTTCAAGTGGTTGCCAAGCCTTAAACTCTGAAATTCACAAGGCCTGCACCCGTTGCGGTACAGGCCTTTTTTTATGGAAATTCAGACATGATCGATGCACAACAAGCTAGCGCTGAGGACCAAACGGCCGTTATCTTGTTGGCCGACATTGCAGAGGCTTCTAGGCTGTGGGGTTGGTCACGCATTGTGAGAGGCCCTCGCGCCTTGCGAGGCATTCCAGGTTTGCTATTTTCAAAAGTATTGGGAAGTGGCTTTGATGGCGGCTTTGACTTGCGCCCTAGTCGATCACGTCAAGGCGTATTTGCGTTGTTCGATTCTTGTCACAAGGCGCAAGATTTCATTGCGCACTCCAAACTTGTCCGTGAATACCAAAATCGATCGGATGAATTTTGCTGGGCGACTCTCAAAGCATTTTCATGCCGTGGCAGTTGGGACGGTATCAGCTTGCAAGTGAATGCCGAACCTCCTGCACACGGACCTGTGGCCGCTTTGACAAGGGCCTCCATCAAATTTAGCAAAGCCCCTGCATTTTGGCGACATGCGCCGCCATCACAAACGGCACTGGAAGGTGTGGATGGTTGTCAGTTGGCGGTGGGTTTAGGTGAGGCACCTTTTTTTCGCCAAGCCACTTTCAGCATCTGGGACAACGTGTCAGACATGAACGCCTATGCGAGAACGGGTTCGCACTTAGCGGCGATTCAAGCAGCTCAAAAAAACGGCTATTTTTCTGAATCCATGTTTGCGCGTTTTGTACCTTTGAAGGTGCAAGGCCATTGGATGGGCAAACACTATGCATAAATCTATGCGAACACCTCGCGTAGTGGTGGTGGGCGCTGGCATTGGAGGCTTGGTCAGTGCGTTGGTGTTGGCGCATCGCGGACTAGATGTCACCTTGATTGAAAGTGCAAGCCAACCGGGTGGAAAAATTCGCCAGGTGCAAGTTGATGGTGTGGGAGTTGATTCCGGTCCTACCGTCTTCACGATGCGATGGGTCTTAGACCAAATGCTGGAACCTCTAGGGATATCGCTAGAAGATGTGTTGCAAATGGAGCCCATTGGGATTCTTGCCCGACATGCTTGGGATGGTTGTCCGCAAACTTTAGATTTGTATTCGGACACAACACGCACGGCCGATGCCATTGCGCAATTCAGCAGCCCACAAGAGGCACGCCGATTTTTAAATTTTTGTCAGCAAACCCGTGCCTTGTATGACACGTTAGAAAAACCTTATATACGCAGCGAGCGTCCAAGCCTCTTCAGTATGGCTAGCGATTTAGGTTTAAGTGGTTTGGCAACTTTGAGTAGCTTGGGTCCTTTTGCCAGTTTATGGCGCAGCTTAGGTAGACACTTTCACGATCCACGATTGCAACAGCTGTTTGGTCGCTATGCCACGTATTGCGGGTCATCGCCTTGGTCAGCACCTGCAACACTGATGTTGGTCGCGCAAGTGGAGTTAGATGGTGTGTGGTCAGTGAAAGGCGGCATGTACCAAGTGGCATCCGTCTTGGCAAACTTAGGTGAAAAGCATGGTGTGCAATCACGCTATGGGGTCACGTGTTTCAAGATTCACACGCATTTGGGGCAGGTGAGTGGTGTAGAGCTTTCTACAGGTGAGCGGATAGAAGCGGACCATGTGATTTTCAACGGGGATGTGGCTGCATTGGCTAACGGCATGCTGGGTGAAACCGTCAGCCATAGCGTGATGCCAGTTCAGCCAAAGCAGCGATCTCTTTCGGCATTTACTATGTCTATGCATGTCAAAACTAGCGGTTTTCCATTGGTGCGACACAACGTGTTTTTCAACAAAGATTACCGAGCCGAGTTTGAAGATATTTTTCACAAACGCCAATTGCCTTCGCAGGGAACCGTTTATGTTTGCGCACAAGATCGCAACGACAGCGGACTCACGCAGCCTGATTTAGAAAGAATTTTGTGCCTTGTTAATGCGCCCCCAGATGGCGATACCCATTCATTTAATTCATCGGAGATACAAGCATGCGAATCAAGCAGTATGGCGCTGATGCGCCGCTGTGGCTTGGAGATCGAAGCCTTGCCGCAGCAGGTGGTGCGAACCTTGCCTCAGGATTTTGCGAATCTCTTTCCGGGCAGTGGGGGAGCCCTGTATGGCCAAGCAACCCACGGTTGGCTATCGGCCTTTCGGCGCCCGTCTTCGCGCAGCAAAGTGCCTGGCCTCTACACGGCGGGGGGGAGCGTTCATCCGGGGCCAGGGCTACCGATGGCGGCCATGTCGGGTCGTTTGGCGGCCGCGACGCTGATGGAGGACCTCGGTTTGACCAGCAAGTCCAGCCGGGTGGTTATCTCTGGTGGTATGTCGATGCGTTGAGTGATGACGGCGAATATGGTTTGTCCATCATCGCTTTTGTGGGCAGCGTTTTTTCACCGTATTACGCTTTGGCGCGGAGCCTTCAAGGTGGCCTTGCAGATCCGGAAAATTTCTGCGCCCTGAATGTGGCCTTGTATGGCAGGGGAGGGAAGCGTTGGACGATGACTGAGCGCGGCCGTGAGCAGATTCATCGCAGCGCACACCAATTCAAAATTGGGCCCAGCAGTTTGCGATGGACTGGTGAAGAGTTGATCATCGACATCGATGAGATCAATGTGCCCTGGCCCAAGCGCGTGAGAGGCCGCGTAACGGTTCGCCCCAAAGGGCTGTGTCGTTTTGTAACGGCCTTGGACAATGAGGGCCTGCATCGCTGGGGTCCCATTGCACCTTGCTCAAGCGTCAAAGTCGACATGGACAGCCCACATATGAGTTGGCAAGGCCACGCCTACATGGACTCCAATGAAGGAGATGAACCGGTTGACAAAGGATTTTGGGATTGGGATTGGGCGCGTGCCGAAATGGCCAATGGCGATACCAGTGTGGTGTATGACGTGAGACCAAAAAAAGGACCGGGGCGCATTGTTTCGCAGAGATTTTGTCCAGACGGAAGTCACACACCCTTTGTGGCACCTACACGCTACCCCTTACCCGCATCAGCATGGCGAATCAAGCGTGCCATGTGTAGCGAATCTAGCGCAGGGCCGCAGATTGTGAGTACCTTGGAAGACACGCCGTTTTATGCCCGATCCTTGCTAAAAACAAGGCTTCTCGGAGAAGACCTCACAGCGGTGCACGAAACCTTGGATGTTCCAAGGTTGGTTTCATGGCCTGTGCGATTAATGTTGCCTTGGAAAATGCCAAGGCGGATTTGATATAAAGTTGCCGACTATTTGGCTGTAAATGTCTTGAGCAATGTTAAGACGTCTTGCGGATTATTTGAGATGACATCAGCGCCGAACATATCTGCTGTGACATCCACCAACATAAAAATAGGACCGCCCATAAGAACCTTGACGTTTGGATTGCCTGAGCTTTTCCTTAGATCTTGAACAAGCGATTTCAAGCTATGCAATTGAGATTCAATGGCAACAGATATGCCGATCACATCAAACCATTCGTTAGACACTGCGCGCACCAATTCTTCTTTGGTAGATGAAACTTCAATCACCACGCTAGCACCTTCTCTTCTGAATAAGTCTCCCACAATGGAAACCCCTAAAAGATGCATGGAGCCTGGTGCGCAACACATCATCACATTGGATTTCTCACCCTTGACGTGAGGACCGTCACGAAACTCATAGCCCAGTCGGTAAATGACATGGTGCA
>Ga0214919_10002917_pt1 | contig 26399 bp, 33 predicted proteins | sample LL1503_MetaG_FD_177994 | JGI IMG/M metagenome (GOLD analysis project Ga0214919, IMG submission 177994) | Freshwater microbial communities from Lake Lanier, Atlanta, Georgia, United States - LL-1503 | ecosystem: Environmental > Aquatic > Freshwater > Lake | place: USA: Georgia | collected...
AGTCTAACTCTGTATCAGCGTATTGCTGTAGATAGTCGTAGATAGTATCAGCAAGGCTCATAATAGCACGATCGTCTTCAGCGGTTTCAACAATTAATTCATGTATTCGCATCTACTTATTTAGTGGAGGAAGATGTGAGATTCGAACTCACGGACCCTTTCGAGCCTTCAGTTTTCAAGACTGATGCAATCGGCCACTCTGCCAATCTTCCTTATTTGGTGCGCCCGGATGGAATCGAACCACCATTACTAAGTTCGTAGCCTAGAGTATTCTCCATTATACTACGAGCGCAAATTGTTTTGGTTGCCACGGACAATTTCGAAATGTCGACTTATCGCTTATCAAGCGATTACTCTGCCTCTGAGTTACGCGGCAATATCTGGGGTAACCAATGGGGAACGATCCCATTCTATCACTTTCACAGAGTGAGGTGCTAAACCTTTACACTATGGTCACCATATTGAAGCACACTGTTGCGGCCGCAGGATACCGAGTGATGTAGTGAGTCGGAATCAAACCTTCTCAATCTACACAGTGCTCTCCACAATGTACTTCAATATGACATATCCATCAGCACCCTGGATTGAACAGGAAAGTCCGTAGTACAGACTGCGTCCACGCCGAGTAGTTGCAACTACCTTTGTGCCAATGTGTTGTTAGAGTCCGAGATTCCGAGTCTCGATATGCCGCAAAGCCAGTCCCGTGTATGACTCGCTAACAACTGATATACCATATAGAAACACATTGCTTCTGTCTCTAAGGACTTCTGATGGACTAGGTCACAGCCTAGGACAATGTGTTTTTATATGGTAGGGGCACCGGGACTCGAACCCGGATAGATCGGTTAAAAGCCGACTATTCTAGCCTTTGAATTATACCCCCATATGGTCCACAGCGTCAGATTCGAACTGACACCTCATCGGTTAAGAGCCGAGTACGCTACCGTTAACGCCAGCTGTGGATGGATTCGTAAATATTTTCTTTTACGTGCCATCTAAGACCATACGGGGGTCAAAGATGACACTATCGTTTCGCTGAACGTTTCATATCATTTTCCTTTAAAGTTTTCTCATAATAAAATACAGAGCACAAAATATAATTACTATCAATAGTAAGACCATAATATGCTCCTTGGTGTGGTTGGCAGGGACACTTGGAATCGAACCAAGGCTGACGAGTTCAAAGCCCGTTGCGCTACCATTACGCTATGCCCCAACAATAAAACAGGATGCTTATTTTTCAATTAAAAGTTGAATTTAAAATTTGCTGTTCGCATCCTAAAATTGGCTCCCCAGCGTGGGATCGAACCACGGACAACTTGATTAACAGTCAAGTGCAACTACCGCTGTGCTACTGGGGAATAAATTTCAGCTTACCGCTACGTTGGGACTCTTACCCCAGTGTTTCTCGATTCCGCTGTTACACTTTACCGACGCAGTATACACTGCAAAGACTACCGCGGTAGCATGATAGTCTACTATTTACTTTGTGGCTCTTGCTTTCCACTTGATTCTTACTTATTGAATTTGTAAGTAGTTCCGCCCATATTATCGGAACCATTCACCTTATTATACAAGGCCGGCAAGGTCTCGGTACGTTACTTGGGAGTCCTCCAGTGTTCTCGCCTGTTGAGATTTTCAGGGAATCGAACCCTCACCTTTTACTGTTTCAGTTGTTCGAACAAACCTAGACAGCGTGACTTCTCTTGCTAACACTTACAAAACTTGGCGTCCCATAGCGGATTCGAACCGCTGTAAATACCGTGAAAGGGTACTATCCTAGGCCTCTAGATGAATGGGACATAAACTTGGCGCCGTCGACGGGAATCGAACCCGCCTTAATTGGATAGACAATCCAGTGCCCTCCCAGAGGACTACAACGGCATATATGGTCTGTGTGGTAGGATTTGAACCTACGATTTCTCACTTCCAAGGCGAGTAGATTAACCAGACTTTCTCACACACAGATAAAACTTGGTGGACACATGTGGGATTCGAACCCACGACATCCTACTTGCAAGGCAGGCGTTCTTCCAACTGAACTAATGGCCCATAAAAACTTGGTACTCCGAACGGGTTTCGATCCCGCTTCTCCAACTTGAAAGGCTGGCGTCCTAGCCACTAGACGACCGGAGTATAATAAAACAGGATACATTTTCTTTTATAGCAAAAAAGTTAAAAGTTGCTGTTAGTATCCTAAAACTTGGCGGTCTCAAGGGGTAACGATCCCCTTCTTCGACAGTGACAGTGTCGTGTGCGTCCGTGAACACTTTGAGACCAAAATTGGTGGAGGATAACGGATTCGAACCGTTTGCTCCTGGTTGCAAACCAGGTGTGTTAGCCAAGTATACCAATCCCCCGAAATATGGTGGATGCGGATGGATTCGAACCACCGTGCTTTTTACGGGCCAGATTTACAGTCTGGTGCAATCAACCTCTCTGCCACGCATCCATATATGGTGGAGTAAGTAGGGTTCGAACCTACACGGCGCTTGGCCGACTTCCGGGTTACAGCCGGATGCCCTTCCTCTCAGGCGTTTACTCCATATTAGTTTACACACTCTCGCTACGCTTTTTGACGCGATTCAAAGTCGCGAAAGAGAATGTGTATATTAAAGCACATACCAGTCCCGGGGATTCGAACCCCTTTCTCTAGTAGTTTACCACGACGTTTACAGTCAGGCAAGTATATGCTTTAATATGACGAATTTTTTTATCTACAAAAAGATAAGCCATCCTCGTCACCGCCCGTTCACAGCATGTTTATAGTGCGCTGTCAGGTCCTCGTTACCTGTATCTTCACACTCGAAAAAGCAAAACCCCAGGGTGTTTAGTCCTGGGGTCCTTTTGATAAGTTAGTGTAGTTTTTAGTTACACAATCCTCCAATGGACCCCGGGGTATTCCCCTCTGGTGTGCGATCATAAGATAGACTATTAATCGCTAACCAAGAGGTGGGCATAAAGCCGGCCTGTTTGGCTATTGAGCAATGTTGTCTAATATACGATACGCTTTTCATTTTACTTTCCAATTTTCCTTTAGTTTACTACACGGCATTATTGCTGTGTATGTAATAATTATACGTTTATTTAGCCTTGTTGTCAACCACTTTTGGCATTTATTTTGTTGTATTTTTACAACATTTTACCATCTGTGCTTGCTAACTAGTCTCTATTATAGGGGTATTTAGTACTGTTGTCAACCTCTTTTTTTAATATAGAGCATTATAGTATAAATCAAGACACTTGATTATTTCTTCTTCAACTGCATCAAATACGTTACAATGTTGATACACTTGGTCTTCTAAGTTTTTATATACAGAATCGTTAAAACAATAGTGTCCTGCCACAGCAATTTTAACATCTTTGTTACCATCAACAATCCATTTTTTCCATTTTTCGCTGCTCAACACTTTATTCTTAAAGTCAGTGGCATCAATATTAAAATTAGCGGCTAGTTTTAAAATACATTGAGTTTGTATCACTCCTAGTTGCGGAGCAATATTACAGGCATGCACTCCTGCTTGTTTTCTTAAACTAATCTGTTCTTTGGTAAGATAATCTGCATTATGCTCTTTTAGTTTAACACCTGCTTCATTAGCGTAGCCAACTAATTTATTAACCAATGATATGTCAAAACTTCCAGCCTGACGGTCTTCCATAACAAGACTACCAGTTTGTGCTACTACAAATTGCATGTTTGGATATTGTTTAGCAAATCTAACATCAACTTTATACTTTTCAACACTGGCTCCCACTCCGATATTTTCCTCTGTACCAAATTCAAATTTAAGATTAGGATTCAATTTAAAACTAAATTCAAATAATTCATCGGCAATTCTATATTGATTATCACATCGGCTAGTGTCTATATGTATTAGATCAAAACCGTTTTCTATATCACCGGCAATGGTTTTTTTGGTGGCTTCTATAGCATCTCTCAAACTCAACGATTTTTCTATATCGAGAAAATATGGACCACAGTGGTCTCTGCATAGCATTAAAAAATCACTACGTAATGGATTTAACTGTTTTGATAACTCCGGAGTAGTCATTACATATCCACTAGCCGAATCAATTTGATTTCTACTAGCAATGATCATCAACGGCTTATTATGGTCTTTAGCATATGTTGCTAATACTTCATTGATCATTAGGCTCATTGGCCCAAACCCTAATTTAAATTGCATAAGATATTCCCAATTGATCTAATATGTGTAAACATGCATCCATAACAGCACCTTCTCCGCCATTACTAGGCGTAATAAAGTCTGCGGCATTTCTTGCTTCTTTTCTTGCTTGTGCAGGTGCAATACCCAATGTCGCGGATTTTATAATAGGTGCATCATAAAATCCGTCGCCCATATACACAGTTTCTTCAAAGTTAAATTTTTCTACAAAAGTATATCGATTTGCTTCAGGTACAAGCGTAAGATTAAATTTCATATGTTCGACTATGCGACTATAGGAAATATCCCATCCTGCTTTGTCTGCTGTTATAAATTCTATATTAAGATGTTTTCTTAACATTTTTAATCCATCATGATCGTAATTACCAAATGCCTTAAAAGGTTTGCCATCAGCACCCCAGTATATGACGCCGTTGTTTAAGCAACCGTCAACGTCTAGTACGAAATTTTTATATATCATTAAATATCCTTTGAGATGTTTTCTCAATTAATTCTAAGTCTGGAGTAATTCCTGTATAAATTTTAAATTGCTCTTGTAGTTGCAATTTATATATATCAATACCTGTTATTACTCTACAATTTTTATTATTTGCTTTTTGTATTAGTGATGTATTTCCAATAACACAATCAACTACAATAGATGCATTTAATTGATCTACTGGGCATTCATCTTTATTCATACCTATGCTAGTGGTATTAATTAATATATCGCATTGGGAGTGCCTCGCATCCCAGTTTCCTAATTTTCTACTATATTGATCAACAGAGCAGAATGACTTTATATTGTCAGCCATAGCACCGTCACCTAACAAGTTTATTTTCATGCCATATATCAATCTGTATAGTGATTTATGTAAGCCCACAAGATCGCAATTATAACCAATTAGTTTTTCATCATTGATTTTTATTGTATTAACAGCAATAGATGAATTAGTTTCATCTAAAAAATTAAGGGCTTGTTTTTTAAATGGCATAGTAATGCTAACACCATTACATTGAGTTTTTGCTATGGTCAAATCTTTTTCAAGATTGTCGCATGAACATGCTATGTAGTTTGCATCAATACCGTAAAAATTAAATAATGCATCATAGAACATCATTCCAGTCTTTCCTGGTCTTGATGCAAGGCTTACAAATAATTTACTTTTTGTATTTTGATTAATGGCCTGTTCAATTTTCATTAAAATATGTTGCAAAATTTAATTGTGCTAATGCAAATAAGTATTTGTCAAATGGTGCATCATGCAATGGGCTCATGTTTAGATATATAATGGCAACCAACAATTGTACTTTTTTCCAATCAAGATTTTTATCTAAACACCAATTCTTCAATTGCTCCACATATTGACCAGCATCATCTATGGAGCAATCATTAAGTGTAGCAACACTATTATCTTCTGTAAACTGTAATTTATGTTCTTTTACTGCTTGATAGTCTAATAAAATTCCACCCATCATTTTTGCAAGATCATAATAAACGTCACCGTAACTATCACCGCCAAAATCAGTACGCCAGTCTATACAGGTAAACTTGTTATTATTGGCGTTAAAAATAATATTTTCAAATTGGAAATCACCGTGTATGAATGCCCATTCATTGGTTTTACATAACCAATCCCAATCTATTTTTGATAGATATGTATCTATGCTTTTTACAGGAACAGAGTTAACCATAACAGGCTCATCCCAGTTACTGTATTTTGTACGGAATTGATTTAATCTATCTACAGTCTTACTATAATAAAACACTTTGCTGATATTGTCAATATCTGGAAACCATTTACGTTTCCATAATTTAGTGTCTGCCCAAGATAGTAAATCGTCAAATATTTTAGGAGTAAGTTGTTGGTAAATTATACCACCTTCAACATACTCATATACAAGGAATTGTCCTTTACGATCTACATTGTTTGGCATGCATTCGGTATTCATTGTTGCTCTGTGTAGTTTACGTTCGGCAAGAACTTCATCTACAGTAAACTTAATAATTTTTCCATTGTCTTGATAAAAGATTTCGTTTGGTTTAGGGAAACTAACTTCTTTCAGTCCCTTGCTTAACTCAATCCATTTATCATATGTACCAAAGTCATACCATTTTTTTACTGTATGTGCTCTTAGATCTAAATTCTCGTTTAATCCCTCAAACGCTTCTTTTGCCCCTACATTTTTAAGATTATCAACATATGTAGAGTCTTTGCAATACATAAGACCAATAAATGCATCAACTGCATTAGTGTTTGCTTTTTTATTTGCAATGGTTGTAATTACATCCCCGTCTCTTTCAACCCAGCAATAGTCTTGAGCAATAGATGAATTAACAGGATGAACTCCTATCCAGTTATGGTCTAGTTTAGATTTGTAATCAAATTCAAATAATGTATCACAACTTAACCACATAAATGGCCCTGCAATATGTTCATAACACTTTTGAATGGTTGTAGCAGGCCCTGTAACGCCTTCTGCATAATTTTCTATATCCACATACACTACATTCTTTTCTGAGTGTACTAAACTAACATAGTCTTTTAGTTGTTCTCCCATATGACCACACGCTATTACAAATTTAGTATCTGATTCAAATTTTTCCATTATGTGACTGATTAATGGTTTGTTATCATATGGTACAAGTCCTTTATTGATCATACGTGAGAAAGGGCCCATACGCCGTCCATATCCGGCGGCCAATATTAAAACTGTTATCATATTATTTGTGTTCTGATTCTATTTTGCCGTCAGGGCGGCGGGCATCGTCTTGTAATCTTACCACATCATCTAAATGTGTTGTACTAGATTCAACAAATCTTAGATTGGTTTTTGCAACCATTCTATGTATAGTGCCAGGTTCAATTTGCATTACGGAACCAGGTGCATAAGTGGCTACTTTTAGATTGTTGATAAAATTGTTAATATCAGATTCACTATAATCACCAGCAGCATATTTTTCACAATCAAAGAATTCATCGCTATACCAAAGTTCTCCTTGTCCTTCTAATATGTAATTAGTTTCGGATTTGTATTGATGAACCTGTATACTTGTTCTAAAATTTTCATTTAGAATAATTTCTTTAAGAACATAAGTATGATTTCCAATACCTTGTTGAATCCATTTTTCTTGTCCCCACGGCTTAGACACCGTTTTAACTTGCTCGAGATTTTTAATTTCCACAGTCATGATACACCTTAAGTTAGAAATATATTTATATGCGTACTTTATTATATAAATATTTTTACAAGGAATAAACCAGAATGAACGAACTTTCTTTTATAATAGTTACATGCGGTACAAATGATCATAATGTACAACCGGTTGTTGATAGTATTCAGGATTTAAATATTCCAAAGTTTGAAATTATAATAGTAGGTGGTCAATCTACTACATTAACAGGAAAAAATTTAATACATGTTCCATTTGATGAAACATTAAAACATCGTGCGTGGATTACTAAAAAGAAAAATTTAGGAGTAAAACATAGCAAATATGATGTAGTTGTTATACAACATGATTACTATAAGTTTGATCCCGATTGGTATGAGGAATATGTTAAATTTGGTGAAGATTGGGATATATGCATACCGATAACATTTCATTCAGCAGACCAAGGTAATATGAGAGCAAACGGATGGAGAATACATGGTAAGGCTCCTGGTTATTCAGAATTACCTGATTGCATGTGTGTACCTTCGGACATTGATTGTTTTGTTCCTTACATGACATTACCCGGCGGATTATGGATTGCAAAAAAATGGGTGATGTTAGCAGAACCATTAGATGAGAATTTAATACATGGCGATCCAGAAGATGCCGAATGGAGTTCTAGGATTGTGCCTGGCTGGATGGGTAAACAGGATGATGTAGTAAGATTTAGAATTGTTTCTAATTCAAAATGCATTACTCGATTAACTAAATTTAAGCCTTTTTATCCCGGCAATCCGGATTGGATAGCATTAGAAAAGTATTTTGAACCCTTATGGGAATCTTTAAGAAATGGATATCGCAGATCTGGAGTTTATCATTATGATAGCAAGGCAGGTAAGGTAGTACTTACCAAATAAAATTCTGCTTGTAATACTTTACAATCTTCTTAAGTTCTTTATCAAATGTTGCTTGGGCAGACCATCCCAATGCTTTTAATTTTGAATCATCAATTGCATATCGAACATCTTGTCCAACTCGAACATGCTCAGTAACATACGATGTTACATCAGTATCCCCGTTGAATAACTTAATAATTTTTCCAACTACCTCAATATTTTGTGTTTCATGATTTCCGGAGATATTAAATATCTCATTAACTACTCCACTGCATATAATAGTATTCACCGCCTCAGCAGTATCTTCAGCATGAAGCCAAGTTCTTACTGGCAATCCTTTATCATGCAAATCTATTTTTCTGCCAATGGTCAAATATTTGATAGACTTAGGAATTAATTTTTCTACATATTGACCAACTCCGTAATTGTTAGTAGGACGAACAATAACATATGGAATTTTATAAGTTCTTGCCCATGCTAATACTAACATGTCTGCTGCCGCCTTAGTTGCGCTATATGGATTGCTAGGTTTAAGCAAATCAGTTTCTGTATGACTGCCTCCTTCTATGTCACCATATACTTCGTCAGTAGAAAAATGAAGTAGTATAGGCATCTTAAAATTATTCTTTGCTTTGATTAATTCTAATAGATGATGTACGCCATTAACATTGCTTTTTAAAAACACATCACTTGACACGATTGAATTATCCACATGTGTTTCGGCAGCAGTATTAATTACATAATCGCAATCATACAGTTTATCTAAATCATTAATATCTGATTCGATAAATTTAAAATTAGGATTAGAGGTAAACTCTGGTAAAAAGTTTACATTACTAGCATAGGTAAGTTTATCAACCCCTATAACATACCATCCCATTTCTAAACATTTACGTGTAACATGTAAACCTATAAATCCTAAACATCCTGTTACATAAACTATTTTTTTCATAAGGTTCCTTGATATATACAATTTTTAAATTTTTCTAAATTCTTAACAAGATACGGTGGATGTGTGTCATCTGTTATGTCTACCAATTTGACCTTGTAATCATGAAAGAATCTTTCCACTGCTTCTTCTTTAGTTACATGGTCAAATTTTGTTTTCTGTCCCGGGTATTGATCTTTAGAATGTGCCCAACTGCGTTGTTTTTCTAGTACCATTTCACCATCAGTATTGTCTAAGAATGTAAAATGCCATCCGCCATTTTGTATATTTGGATGTGTAGTAATTCTTAAATGTCTAATACTTGCAGGTAATACTTTTTTGTATGTACCAAATTCAGTCATCTGTCCTGCATAATGTTGATCCTGTCCCATATGCAGTAGATTAAGTTTATACGCATAGAGATAAAAATGAAAGTTAAATATCGGTCTTAGGCCGTTATATAGAGTAGTTTTGTCTTTAAATCTCTCTAAACCTTCATAAAATGCCTCTTTTCTTAGTATTTCATCTAGGCAAGATCTATATACAATATCGTCGTCTTTAGCGCCGAGTTCATTTAGAATCTTAATAGCATAGTTATCTTGGAAATAACAACGTATCCAATCATCTCTATTCTGTTCGGGGTTTGCTGCTCTAAGAGTAACATCATCTATGAACTCTGGATATTTTGCAATTTCGTCATTGAAGTTATCAAACGATACATATACTAATTTTTCCGCGTATGGTTTAAATCTTTCATGATCGAACTTTAAAGGTTTATCCAAACCAGTGTGTGTTTCTTGTGCTTCTATAACAATGAACTTATCGACAAAGTCCCAATGTTGATTCAATCTAATTTCATAAAGATCATTCTCATTTAAGAATGAACAGCAATCATATACAGCCATGTTATATTCCTCTTGATATTACTTATTCGTAGTTTGCTTCATTCAAAAATTTTCTAATGCCTTGTTCTAATGAATACTTCGGTTGCCATCCATACATATTTTTAATAACTGTAATATCGGCAACCCAAATGGGCGGTGTTGTAAACTTGGCTGTTAATTTTACATTGCCATCTGCACCTGTTATATTCCTAAAGACCTCTAACACTGTTGAATTAGATATTTGTACACCTGAACTTACATTAATAATTCGCCCATGTTGACTCTCTTTATATTTTACCACAAGATCAACAGCATCAATAAAATCATCAATATAACAAAAATCATGAACACCCATTGCTAGATTCATAGTTTCATTTAATTTAAATGATCTCCATAATGCTGGAAACAATCTATGAGGGCGATCTCCAGGCCCATATGGACTATATGGACGTATTATTTGTACGTTTACTTTATGTTGTTTTGCATAAGCCTGGCATAACAAAGTAGCAGCACCTTTAGTGCCACTATACATATTATCAACTACAATAGGATCAGTTTCCTTACTTGGTCGAGAAACAGACCCATATTCTGAACTTGATCCTAATTGAATAAATTGTGTATCCAAATGATTCTTACACCAGTCTAAACAGACTTTAACCATTTCAACATTAACTTTATACATATCTGCGGATTCGTAAATTTCCGCCGCACAATTGATAATAAGGTCTGGTTTAAAAAGTTCTAATGTTGCTAGCAAATTAGTATTTCGAGTATGTTTAAAAACAATTTCTTTACTATATCTATTAACTAGGTTCTGACCAATAAATCCTGTACTACCAATTATGTAAATATTCATAATATATAATTTTTAAATTTTTCTTGATTATCAACAAGATACTTTGGATGTGTATCTAATGATACAGGAATAACACATTCTGGATAAGACATGTTAAAATCTTCAAAAAGTCTAGTTACTGCATCCTTTTTATCCAAGTCACATAATCTAACTCCGTTTCCTGATGCATCTTTAGAGTGTGCCCAACTTTGTAATTTTTGATGTATTAGATCCCCGTCCGTATTATCAGCATATGAAAAATGCCAACCTGCATTCATTATACAAGGATGTGTTTCTACACACAATGCTCTTGCAGTAGATGGCAATATTTTCTTAAAATTTGAAAATTCAGTCATTGCAGAACATTTATATGTACCACTAGCAAAAGTTCGTAATGCATTTAATTTGTATGTATAATATAATAAATTAAAATATACTATTGGTCTTATTTTTCCAAAATTTGGATATGGTGAATGTGTAACACCATGATATCCGTCATATACTGATACTTTATCTTTAAAAATTTCAGAGGCTTTGAGAAATGCTTCTTCACTAATTATTTCGTCACAACAAGAATAATATACAAGGTCATCATCTTTAGCACCGATATCTTTTAAAATCTCAACAATATAGTTATCTTGAAAATAACAACGTACCCAATCATCGGGACATGTCATTTTGTTAATGCTTTCTCTCTTCACTATTTCACAATTAAGATGTGGATACTGATCCATAGCACTTTTAAAATTATTAAAACTTCTATATTCAATTTTTGAAGCATATGATTTAAATCTCTCATGATCAAAGTTAAGAGACTTTTTTAAACCTGTATGTGTTTCTTCAGATTCAAGTACAATAAATTTGTCAACAAAATTCCAATGTTCATTTAATCTAATTTCATATAAATCATTTTCATTAAGAAATGAACAAAAATCATAAACGGCCATAGTTTTATTTTTTTCCGTAATCTGGAAACTCTACAAGTATTGTACTGCGACCACTACTAAATGCCGCTTGGTAAGCAGGTAGGATATCCTCAGGTTCATGTAGTTCAACTATGTCAATGTTTTTACACATCAGCCGGAATGCATCGGCAAAGTTTCCTTTGTGCTGGTCCTGCGGGTCAACGGGGTTCTCACTACCTTTGGCTACACGAATAATAACCTTTGGCTTACAACGACCGTCGCTCATTGATTCCATCTTGTCTAAATGATTAACAATTTGATCTGCGGCACATAATAAAAAATTCCAACGTGGTACAACACTAATTGGTAATAGGCCATTGATAGCCATACCTGTACTTACTCCTATTTGAAAATTTTCTGCAACAGGGAATTCCATTTTCTTATTAGAAGGAACTTCTGTAATGCTTTCGTAACAGCCTGTACCGGCATAACAAACAGCCTGTCCTAGAATCATAACACGATCCTGAGCGCCGATCCAATTCATTGCTTCTTTTAATTTTTGATTGTATAATTGTGTACTCATTAGAATTGCACCCTTACTCCGGCACCTGCGTGTGGATATTTGTCGTTTTTATAACTGTAATAAATTAAATGTTCACTTTCCCAATCTCTGCCATTATTGTGTTTTGGTAAGTACCATTTCTCATTGCCCCACATCTCATGTGTAGGCGTTAGTACGCTTAGTTCATTATCCTCAACGACAAACGTAATAGGTAAGTCTTGTGCTACTGCGTATTTGTATGCTTCGGCCCATGCGCCTGTTTCTGCACTCATATCCCCTGTCCAACACCATACACGTTCTGTAGTTCCTTTAAGTTTGGCTGCTAGTGCTATACCAGTAGCGATACTAGGAATGCCGCCAACAATACTTGAACATATAAATTTGTATTCAGGTAAGTTCATGACCATGCTCTTACCTGCTACAATACGTTCTTTAAGTAATTCTGGAGGAATACCTTTTAGCAATGCTTGATAGTGGTTGCGCCATGTACAGCAGATCCAATCATTCTTTACATCGATTTTTTTAAAGACACGCATAATTGCATCTTCATTGCCTGCATACAAATGGATAGGAGCACGTATCAATGCTTTATTAAACATGTCTCCTATTTCTGTTTCAAAATCAATTAGGTCTTGCTTATTCATAGATATAAACTCATAAAACCATCAACTATTTTTCCAATGTAAGCAATTTGCTCGGGGGTAATGACTGGACTACATCCGTGGAAGAATGTATTCTTCATTGTGAATGTTGCTACGGGGAAATTGTCACGAGCATCCGCCGGGTTCATCAAATGGCTATACGCAGGTTGTAACATAATGTTACCAGCAAAGTATGGACGAGTTTGAATTAGATTTTCTTCTAAGTAATCAACAATGTCCATACGTGTAAATGGGGCACGGTCACGGATTGTTAATGGAAAGGCAAACCAACTTACATCTGCTTTGTCTCTAGCACGTGGCAGGTGGAAGAACTGCTCATACTTTTCATAGATAGCAAACAATAAATCATAGTTGCGTTGACGCAGAGTATGTATCTCAGGTAACTTCTTAATCTGTTCTAGACCCATAGCGCTCTGAAGTTCAATTGGTTTTAAGTTATAACCAATTTCGTCATATACGTATTTGTGATCAAAAACTTCACCGGGCATTTCTGGAATCCACTCTTGGAATCGTTTACCGCAAGTGCCGCATTTTAATTTATTGGCCTCTGGTCCTACACAATAGCAACCACGACCCCATTCACGCAATGAGCGTACAATAATTTCAGTTTGGGGATCATTCATAGCAACAAAGCCACCTTCACCCATGGTCATGTGATGTGCTGGATAGAAAGAGCATGATGCCATCTCTCCAAAACTACCTAATGGTTTACCATCATATGTAGTACCTAGACCATCGCAGCAGTCTTCAAGCAATACAAGATTATGTTTCTTAACTAGTTCCATTACCCTGTCCATGTTAGGTGGATTACCTAGAACGTGAGCAAAAGTAATAATCTTAATATCCGGGTCTGCGGCAAGTATGCGTTCTGCTTGATCCAAGTCTAGATTCAATGTATCAAGTTCAATATCAACAAACACGGGAACAAAACCATTTTGAATAGTTGGATTAAGCGTAGTTGGAAATCCTGCAATAGGCATTAATACTTTGGTGCCTTCGGGGAAATTGTATCCCCGCTTAGATTTCATTGCTGCCATCATAAGTAAGTTAGCACTACTGCCCGAGTTAGTTAACACACCCTTGGTCTTACCAAACTGTTTAGGCATTAGGTGTTCAAACTGTATGCTTTTATTACCCATAACTAACCAACCATTTAGTAGTGCTTCAGCAGCCGCTACATATTCGTCAGTGTTAAAATGTGGACCTGCATAGTTAACAAAGTCTTTACCAGCAACCCAAGTTTTTGCTGATTGTTTTTCTTCAATATATTTTTTAATTTGATCTAATATTTCTTTCATACATTACCTTACAACAAATGGCAAATAGTGACGTGCTAAATCTAACCGCATTTCAAGAGTAGTTCCAGGCCAGTGTATTAGCCAATCACCGTAATTCCAATTTCCGTTAACTCCTGTTTTATCTCTGTGGTCGGTATACTCTCTATAGATACTATAGTTGTATGCGTTCATATATCGTTGTGGTACGATTTTAACAATATCTTTGTATTTGTCACATACTTTAACATCACCCGGTGGTAACCAACTTGGATCAGCAGTAACAGGCAACCCGAGCATTACTGCAATCCCACGTTGTTCTGCATCCCAAAATTTACCACATTCTGCTTCTAATGATAATAGATCATCGAGTAATGCCATGCCTTCTGGACTATTACGTATTAAGAAACTATCAGCATTTATACCATTAACATCTGTTGCAACAATGAAATGATATTGATTCATTATGCGATCTTCAATACGTGTATTCATATTAGTGATAATACTATCAGCACCAGTCCACCATAGCCATTCGTATTCTGGGTGTTCTGCTAATAGTGCTTTAGCCTGATGAATTTTTGTATATCCGTTACAGACCTCATCTGTGAAAAGATGAGCAGCATATCCGTGCTTATTAGCATATATTAGTTTATTTTGTCGCCAGGTGATATCGCCTAGTTCGTTATATTTTGAATTGTAATGATTATATATAGCGTACATGTTTTATTCCAATGTTTATTTAGGTAGTCTACCTTTTTGTTCGATCTCTTCAGTTGTTTTCTTTCTTACAATACATTCAATTGCACATTCACTAATGCTATGATATGTTTGATCAATACGTTCTACATCATACATAAATGAACTATTAACTAATTCAACTTTAAGAACTTCAACTTGCTCTTTGTATTGATATAAGAATTCAATAAGGCTTATACTATTCGGTGCCCAACTTTCACCTTTCAATATAGTCCATGATGTTTTATGATCACCATTGAAATTACTTGGCCATACACCTTGTTCATATAGATCTTCATCTGGTATGGTAGTAATGATATGTCCACCTGGTTTACAAATTCTAATCCAGTTATCAAATGCTTCGTATGGATCCCATAGATGTTCCAAACAATGGCTGCTATGTACAAAATCATAAGTATCATCTTCTATTGTTTCCATTTTTTGTGCATCGCCATCCTGCAAATCCCATGCCTTTACTGATTCAATTAATGGAAATTGTTGTGTATATTTGCTCAATGGATCTTCACCTGACCCAATGTCAACGCCGTTACCTACAAAATAGGTGTTGGCAAATCTAACATCATGCAATCTTCGTATTAATGCCTTACTAGTTTCTTTCATATTCTTCCTTTAAAAATAAAATCCATTGATGCGGGGAAACCAAACATCACCATAACCTTCGTGTGGAGTTTTTGTAGTTTCAAAATCTTTTCTTAATTCACACCAAAATGTTTTTCCAAGGCCAATTGCTATGCTAAGTGCTACACTTTGATTACCTATGAACTGTTCCGCGCCTTGTATATAACGTGCCATTTCTAGCATGTCTGTAACTTTCTGATGTTGAATCTTAATTTTAAATTGTTCTTCAAAATTCGCATGTTCTTTGCCGGTTCCTAGAAATAGTCCATAGTCACCGAGTTTGTTATCTGTCCAATTTGTCCAGCCTGATCCTTCAGCACCTGCTAAATGTCTGCTAGTTCTATTAACTATAATAGGTTTTCCAGGAACTGTCAATGGTTCAAGTTCAGTAAGCCATGGCTCATATAATAGTTGTGATTTAATAACAGGATCGTGTATATCCATACCCAATGCCAATGCGTAGCATTCAGTTTGATTACCTTGCCATTGTTCTCTTATGTGAAATTTATAATGATCAAGTAACTTTGGACAATCATCAGTTTCTCCATTCCATTGAGCAGCAGTGTCTATATAATCTTGTGCTTGTAGTAATGGTAGCATGAATTCAATATCTGCCTTTGTATATCTGCCTTCACCCTCTCCAGCGCTCGGCCATCCTACTACATTTCTAATGTAATCTCCAATGGCATTTTCTTTTACATATAGATTGCCGCCACCTAACATTTTCATTAGGCACATACTATAGATTGTATCTCCAAACGTACCCAGCGTAATAAAATTTCGTTTTGTCATTATTGTTCTTTTTAAAAGTAATAGCCATTTAGTCTAGGAAACCAATTGTCTCCATAACCGTGTCTTGTTTTAGTATGTTCAAAATCTTTTCTTAATTCAATCCAATATGTTTTACCTAGTCCAACAGCAATACTGGCATGAACACTTTGATTTCCTATGAATAGTTCTGATCCTTGTATATAACGAGACATCTCTAACAGATCTTCAACTTTCTGATGATGTATTTTTATTTTAAGATGTTCTTCAAAATTAGCATGTTCTTTCTCAGTTCCTAAAAAGAAACCATTATTGCTGAGATTTTGATTAATAAATTCATGCCATTCTTCACTAGGAATACCATTGTAATTGTAACGCTCGGCTCTATGTATTGCTATTGATTTACCGGGTACCTTAATTGGTTTTACTGGAGTAAGCCATGGCTCATATAATAGTTTTGATTTAATAGCAGGATCATGGATATCTAATCCTAATGCTAATGCATAACATTCAGTTTGATTTCCATGCCACTTTTCACCAACATGAAATTTAAAATGATCAAGTAATAGTAATTGACTATCTGGCTCTCCATTCCATACTGCAACATGACCTAAGTAGTCTTGTGCTTTTAGCAAAGGTTCAATTAGATTGTAGTCTTGTTGAGTATATCTACCACTATGGGGACCTGCACCATTTGCCCAACCTAATACTTCTTTAAGAAATTTATCAAGTGCATTTAACTTAATATACAAGTCACCACCACCTAGCATCTTCATTAAACATAAACTCCAAATTGTATCACCGAAGGTGCCCATGCTAGTAAAATTTTGTTTCTTCATTTTTATCCTGTGTAATTATAGTAGCATATATTTAGTGAGGTATCATAGACATGCTTATAATTTAATAATACAGGGTTATTTTTAAGAAGTCAAATAGTTTGGTAACTATACGACTTGTAGATTGGCAATATATTCTGCCTCTGGGATTCTCGTTTTAGTATTTTTGCTGTTCAACAACACCACAATTCTACGTCCAAATGTTGTATCTAACATCATAACAATACAACCACCACTGGCTCTAATATAACCAGTTTTACTAACTAGAAAATTGTAACTACTAACAATGGGATTGGTATTATTAAAGTTATACCATTTCTTTTTTATTTTAATTTTATCATTACGAGTATTACTAGCACTAACAATAGCAGGGTATTTTTGTGCCTCTATAACAATAGTTATAAGTTCTTCTGCGGTACTAACATTCATAATGCTAAGTCCGGTTGGCTCATTTAGGAATGTGCGTGTTAGTCCCATGCCGCGTATTTTGTCATTCATTGCATTAACACACCCGGATCGACCTTGCGGATAATTATTGCATAATGCTATTGCTGCTTGATTGTCACTTTTAACCAATGCTAGTTCAATAAGTTCTTTGCGTGTAAAATTACCAATTTTCTGATTCATATCTTGATTTGCATCAAGAACGGTCATTACGGTAATTAATTTTGATATGCTGGCAATGCTACGTACTTCTGAAGTATTTGTACCTTGGATAATTTTGCCATTAGCATCTGCTAGCACCCAACTAGATGCTGTGATATTAATAGCCAATACATTGGTGCTAACAAGCAATAATGCTGCTATCCATTTTCTGGATAAAAGTTTCATACAATATTTATATTGTACTATCGCTTCATTAACTCGTCAACAAACTTTAATAATAGTTTATGATGAGATCCGTCATGCCAATGTGGTCCCATCCTGCGATAACTATCATACCAAAACTTTTCACTCTCTGGATGACATCCGATTAACCCGAGATTGTTTTGTATTATTGCCATGGGTTCGCCATTTGAGTAAGTAGCAATTGTTTCATACTTTTTGCCGTTACCTACAAACGTACATCCATCATTGAAGAACATTTTTTCATCTCGTCCGTTCCATGTTACTGGCATTGCTTTAGTATGTGGGCGTCTTGTACAAGCGGTAGGTCTTTTGTAATATTGTACAGCATCTGCACCTTCCAACAAATCAAAGTAATGGCTACCGGCCCAATATGCTCCCATGCATATTCCAAGATATTTCCCGCCACGATTAACAAACTCTCTTATAGGATCGCCATTAATTCTAAGTAAGTAGTCGTAAGCATCGGAATTACCAAACCCTCCGGGAAATGCCAACATATCAACGTCGTCAAAGAAACTGTATTCTAGTTCGTGTTTGGTAAAGATTTTGAAATTATAGTGTGATTTTAGAGAGTTGATGATTCCGTTGCCCGATTGTATTGAGCACATGGGTTGGTGTATAAACACCGCAATTGTTGGTTTCACCATACAACACACCTTTATATACTACTATTTAGCAATAAAAAAGAGCCTTGCGGCCCTTAGTGCTAGTTACGGGTTCTAGCAACCACCCTATCTTGTGGCCGGTTTATTTGATTAGTTTAGCCCAGTCTGTACGGATCTGTGCTTTAACTGTTGCAGGTAATGCAACATAATCTAATTCGTCTGCTATCTTGTCACCGTTAGCAAATGCCCAATCAAAGAATTTTGTAACATCTTTGGTTTTAGCATTACCCTCACGATAAACAATAATGAATGTTGCTGCTGTAATCGGCCATCCTGCTTGATTGTTTAGATTAACAGCCATGCCGGGCACATTCCAATTAGCACTCTTAGCAGATTCAGCGAATGTTGTATCATCTGGATGTACAACTTTGCCTTTCTTATCTAGCATAGAAGCATAGTTCATTTTACCTTGTTTGGCAAAAGCGTACTCTACATAACCAATAGCACCTGGCAATTGATTAACAAATGCTGCTACACCTGCATTGCCTTTACCTGCTGTTACCGCGGGTGCTCGCCAAGAGATAGTTTTACCTGAACCTACTGTCTTTTTAAATTCATCATTTACTTGGCAAAGATAGTCTGTAAATACTGCTGTTGTACCGCTAGAATCAGCACGAACAACAATAGTAATTGTTAGGTCAGGCAATGCGATTGCAGGATTTAATTTTGCAATTGCTGCGTCATTCCATTTAGTAATCTTGCCAGCAAATATATCTGCTAGTGTTCGACCATCTAATAACAACTTACCTGCTTCAATTCCTTTTAAATTGATAACAGGAACAACTCCGCCGATAACTGCTGGGAATTGATAGTAACCATTCTTAGCAACATCATCTGCACTTAGTGGATCATCTGTAGCACCAAAATCTACAGTCTTAGATTCGATTTGTTTAATACCACCGCCACTGCCGATTGGTTGATAGTTAATTTGCACACCTGTTTCTTTATTATATGCACTAGCCCATTTAGCATAAATTGGTGCTGGAAATGTTGCTCCTGCGCCATTAACGGTTTGTGCAGATGCTGTGATTGCCACAGCGGATAATAGAATAGCAAATAATTTTTTCACTGAAATCTCCTTTAAGTTATACTATTATTTAAACACAAAATGATTACAATAATATTACAAAATTAATTCCAGTATTTGCTGTTGTCCAAACTATTCCAATATGCTTGATTGTTGCGATTAACAAAGTTCTTAACTAGGTATTTGGCCATACCAAGGTATCCCATCTTTTTAAATCTACGACTATCTTGTCCAAAGTGATGTTTAACAATTTTAAACTTTCGAGGGCTGTACTTCCTGGATAAGAAGTAGTCTTCTGATGTTGAACAGTGTTCCGGAAACCCGCCGTATTCTTCAAACCGATCTCTACGGGTTAGCATAAATGCTCCAACTGCAAATGGGGAAACAAATTTTAATATATGATTGATGCCATTAAAAATCATAAACCCAAGCATTGCTCTTTTGTCATTGTCATAACACTTGATGTTTAATCCTATTAAATCTAAGTTCTTGGTTTCGATTTCACGAACTACATCACGGATAACTGTGTCATTAAAGAAACGAACATCGGCGTCGATGAACAAGATGTATGGAGTAGTAGCCAATCGTGCTCCACGGTTCTTAGCAACACTAACAGGCCCGCCTTCAATAACTTCAACATTTAAGTTACCCTTCATTGTTTGTATAACTTCTCGAGTATTATCTGTCGAACAGTCTGCAATGATAATTCTAGTACTACCTATCATTTGATTGCGTAAGTGTGTTAGTAGATACGGAATGTAGTTTTCCTCATTCTTACAAGGAATTACAATAGTGATTTTATCACTGAATATCATTGCTTCTTGCATTCGCCTACTACCTTAAAATTTTTAAACTTTAATTCAAACTTCATTGAAGACAGTGCTCGCTCGCATTCCTGGAGGGTAGGAAATTCTATCATTACTTTTCCCGGCTGATCGTTTGGATTGTTTATGTTCATTGCTATTATTATTAACATCCACATGGTCTTGCTCTTTGGTCCAGGTTATGATTTCCCAACGTCCGTCATGATGTTCTACTAATGCTGTGCAGGATTCAACCCAGTCACCGTCATTCATATATACAACACCGTCAATATATTTAATCTCAGCATGATGTATGTGACCACAAATTACGCCATCATATCCACGCTTCTTACAATATGTAGCAAGATTCTTTTCAAAGTGAAAAATAAAATCTACTGCTTTCTTTACTCTTGTTTTGAGATATTGACTAAGACTAAAATACCCAAAACCAAAGCGATGGCGTATCCAATTGAATTTGCTATTAAACGATAAAATGACATCATATCCCTTGTCTCCTAAAAAACTTATCCAGGGTGCTAGTCTGGTTATACCATCAAACAAGTCTCCGTGTACTACAAGATAATGTTTGCCGTCTGCACCTATATGTTCTATTTGATTATGTATTTCAACGAGTCCAAAACTAAACCCATATGGAATCATAGGTCTTAAAAATTCGTCGTGATTTCCTGCAATATATACCACACGAGTGCCACGTTTAGCATGACCGAGAACACGCCGGACCACATTAGTGTGGCTTTGTTTCCATCGCCATTTGTTTTGTTGAATTCTCCAGGCATCGATTATATCTCCTACAAGGTATAAGGTGTCACAGGTGTTATTTTTTAGAAAGTTGTTGAGTTGCTCGGCCTTGCAATCTCTAGTACCGAGGTGAACATCACTGACGAAGATGGATCGGTATGTCTTCATACCCATATTTACTGATGTAATTAATTTTAAATATTACACTAATATTACAGATTTTGTTTTTTCTTCTCAAGGTCTAATATAAGGGAACCTTCGCCGACTCCCAATACACACGATCTATTTTTAACAAATTCAATAAATGTCCAAGTACCAGTTTTTTTATTAACTAATAAAACAAATTGACTATTTTCACCATCACCACCCCACACTGGTCTTTCAGCATATTCACCATTGACTAAATCGTTGTATAGTGTTTTAGTATCTTCACAAATAACATTCTTTTTTGCCTGTGTAGATTGTGCTATTGCCGCAGTGGTTAATAATGCAGCAACTAGTATAGTAATTAATTTTTTCATTATATTTTTTTTACATTAAAGGCACTACTTGCGGTGCCATTTCTCTGCCTTGTTTAGCCTTTGGATAATATACATATCCATAATTTATAATAGATCTATCCGGTATCTGAGAACCACTGATAACATATTGATAATTTTCATTTGTAAGAAATAAAATTCCAGAAAATTTAGCATGAAGTTTATATTGTTCATAAATTGCATTTATCCAGGCTCTACTAAATGCCGGGGTTCCCACAGCACTTAATATATCTGGTCTAATTTCTCCAAACCATGCTATACAAGCCGCATTTAAAAACGCCTCAGTAGGAAATCCTGCAGGCGGTACGTTATTAAAAAATTTCACTGTAACCCCTGCCATTAATCTTTCTTCGACTTCTGCCAATGTATTTTCTTCAGGAGGTTGTGGTTCTTGACCCATTGGTATTTTAGCACCAACTTGTATGTTTTGATTTTGTATTCCGGGTGGTACTTTTTTTCCTTTGACTGCAAGTGGCGGTTTCATTAATTTAAATCCACCCAATGCGTCGGACATTGCTTTTTGATCTATATATCCCCAGGCTAATCTTCCACCCGTGCCTGCCTTAACCTCTACTCTTCCAACACCTCTTACTACAAGATCACCACCTGATTCCTCATCATCATTTTGTTGTGCATAGGTTATATTACTTGAAAGGATAGCCAATGCTGCTTCTCCCGGTCCTGCATCTTTTTTACCTTTAAAATTTGCACTAATATTTTCAAACATTTTTTTAGCAAATGGATGATCTACAACATCGGTAAGTACAGCAGGTTTTGTCATGCCCGCCGGGGGAAATGCTCTTTCTAAGTTAATGTAATCATTTTTAGGGTCTTGAAACCCTTTCATAAAAAGTCTTACTTCAGAAGCGGTTCCCAATGTAGGAATAGTTTTATCTAGGAATGAAATTGCATTAATAGCATCTTGGTCTTTTCTTGCTTCGATATACTTGTTTATTCTTGTAGATAATGGTTCTCCAACAAGTACTTTCCATACTTGCTGAAATACAGGATCATCTGACTGTTTTGAAGAAAGAGTACCGACTACTCTACTCTTTATATCTTCGGAAAGGAATTCTTTTGCTCGCATAATAGTATATTTATACTACTTCTGGGAATAGGACTTCTCTGACAAAACGTTTCATTTTAGATTCTTCTACACCCATACTGACCATACTGCGTATAACGTGTGGATTCTGCTTTTGATAGTGACAATAACGGTTCTGTGCCATATGATAATCTGCTAGATCTTGCTGTGTATTTCCCACGTTTTTTAGATAATAATTCAATGTACGTAGTGCTAATTCACATAAATTGTCTAATTCTTCGCCTATTTTTACATTACCTGCTGCAACCATTGCAGGGCTGAATATACTGCTAGCCCATTCAGGAAGGTTTCTGTTTTTTTCCCAATTGTAATATAGGCCTTCGTTAGCAAACCAACGCATCATAGGATGTGTAGGATCTCCTGCCGCACTAAAGTCGCAGAATGCACCTGTGATTTTATTTGGCCCACATACCGCGTCAAAGCCAAAAATGGGGCTAGGATCGTTAAAGTGTGGAAATATAGTGCAATGTAGAATATATAGATTGTGACTTTCTCTATTGTCTACAATTTCTATATGTGCTCTACGATATCGAGGGCTTGACCAAAGTTGATTATGCCACTCGTAATCTAAATTACCAGTTATTGGTTCACCGGTAGCATTGAATCGATCTTCAAACTTCTTGGCTAATTCTTCAATTTTGTCCCAAACTGCTGTCATATGATTCCATTATTTTAATTGCCCATTCAAAGGCTATGTTGGCTTCAACAGCCATATCGTCTGACAGCATAGTACGTACAGTTTTAATTAACTCGGCACGATCTTCAAACTCTAAATGTGAGTGTGGTGCTTCCACAATCTTCTTAATCATTTGGCCACCATGCAGGTCTCCCATGTGCCAGGTATAAAGGTGTGCCATAATACGAGTAGGATCACCTAATGTTCGTATATAACTAACATACTCTTTGGTTACTTCTTTATAGGTATTAAAACTACCTACAGGTTTATCCATGGCTTCATAGTCATCCATGATTAATCCTGCACGTTCAAAGCCTGTGGGAAACGCATTTAACAATCCTGCTTTGCGGGCAGCATGTTCTATTTCTTTATACCAAAGTTGTTTTTGGTAAGTAAAATCTACCCACAACTCAAAAGGTAGAGTTTTTGCAAACACTGCCTTCATAAAAAGGGTATCCTCCGCTTGTTGATGTTTATCAGCGGTTAGGTCTTTTAAACTCATTGTAATCCCTTATTCTTCTTCTATCTTAATTATCAAAGGATATCCATGTGCTCTTGCTAAATTGACTCCGTCGACTGCTTTTTGTTCTGCAATTTCGTAACTGTATAAACCTACTACTGCACTTCCCTTATGATGTATATCCAGTGTTAATTTCATTGCAGTTTTTTCATCATGCCTAAAAACACTGACCAGCATAGCAATAACAAAATCTACAGGTGTAACGTCGTCATTGCAAACAATAACTTTAAATTTATTAGGTTCTTTAACCAAACGTGATGTTACTTTTTTCTTTTCAATTACAGGTGCATCAGTGCTCATAATATTATTTAATCAGAGGGGGCCGGAGCCCCCAGGTTTTTATTCGCCCTTGAGTTTAAGGACACGCGGTTTCAAAGCATCAGGAACGATTCGCTTCAATTCAATTGTAAGCACACCATTCTTGATGACGCCTTCACCTACTTCCATATGCTCAGCCAGCGTCCATGAACGAGTGAAGTCTCGGAATGCCAATCCACGATGTAGAAATTCCGCAGTTACATCATCGTTCTTATCGCGAACACCTTTGACAATGAGTTGATTTTGATCGATCTCAACTGTGACTTCATCCTTGGCAAATCCTGTTACAGCAATTTCCAACTCGTATGAGTCATCATTGTGTTTAACAATATTGTAAGGGGGATAGTTATCTTTGAGTTGAGTTGCAAAACGATTTTCAAAATCGTTAAACATTGTATCAAATCCTAGAAGTGCTCTGTTTAGAGCGTTGGTGTCGAAACGTACTAATTGATTCATAATTTTCTCCTTTATAAGTAAGAATCATTTGGGCTCTATGCCCTACGTAAATGCCATTAGGTCATCTACGCATTTATTTATTATAAATGAATCAAGTATCCGAGTCAACATGATCGGCTGCTTTTCCTACAGATTTCATAGTTTCTTCGTATTCTCGTCTACCTTTGTCTACGTCGTAATCATCGGGGACTGAATTGTGTATAGCATTTAAAATGGGGTAAAGTAGTTTGTCCATAACCCTGCGGCTCATATCTTCTATTACTATATCGGGGTCATCACCTTCGGCAATCCGTTGAAGGGCCCGCCCCTTTTCAAACATCTCTACTCGGGCCGCCCATGATTCCATTGTTTCATCTGGTCTTTTTCTCATGAACTATATTTAAGTGCAAAGAAGGTAGCATACTTCTCAGTATAGAACATAAAGATGGCATGTTTTGGGATCTCACCTAGCATGTCGTCCCATTGTGATTGCTGATAAGCAAAGTTAAAATCTACACCCTGTACCCACCCTTGATTTTTAATCTCACGAACTATTTCCAGTGTCCGTGATGCATCAGTACGAAGGACGATAGACTTCACGAAAACCTTAATATAAACATAGTAACATCTTTTTCGTCTTTGAAATAGAATTTTTTATCTTTTTCAAACCAACGTGATCCACTCTTACCAAAGTGTTCCCTACACCACTCTATGGCAGGAGTGACTATATCGTCGTATTTGTTTTTATCAGTAACAGGTAATGATACCCAATGATATTCACCTAGCCAACTTTTGGCCTTACCCTTACTCATCGACGCAAGTTCGGGCTCAAATGTTGTTCCATTAAACACACTTGTACTAATATTAGGAAAGCCGGGTATTGTTGTTGTCATTATGAACTCCACTTTAAAATAAACATTGTTAGATCCTGTGGTCGTTTGAAATACCATCTGCCGTCGTGATAGACACAGGTTTCAGATTTGAAAGTTTCTGAACACCATTGGCTTTGATCCCACAACTCACGGTCGGGCGTAAGCGGCTGAGCCGCTGGGGTGCTATGAGTTAGGCGAACTCTGCGGAGACCGTAATCAACATTCAATACAGGATTCTCTGTCATGACCATCTCAAAATAAACATAGTACGATCACGTTCATCACGGAACCAATACTTTTGATTACTGCCTACCCAACGAGCATTCTCTGTAAGCCAATTATTTTGGCCCATTGTGTTGAGCAGCCATTTATCTATATCACTCCACTCTTGTTCATCATAGTTGTATGGTCGAACCCAATAGGGCCATTTGGGTTGATTGTCAGCGTAACCGGTTTCAAGACGTTTCACGTTGATTTCATCTATCCATTGGTTTGCTAAATCAGATATCCATCTGTCATTGGCCATGGCACGTTTCTTAAGCATTGAACAGACGCCCAACATGTTCTACGGTAAGGTCATCGTT
>Ga0214919_10002919_pt1 | contig 26393 bp, 24 predicted proteins | sample LL1503_MetaG_FD_177994 | JGI IMG/M metagenome (GOLD analysis project Ga0214919, IMG submission 177994) | Freshwater microbial communities from Lake Lanier, Atlanta, Georgia, United States - LL-1503 | ecosystem: Environmental > Aquatic > Freshwater > Lake | place: USA: Georgia | collected...
CATCTCGTCCTATTAAATATTTAGAAATTGGAAATGGCGATAATGTATTATCTACTGTAGAATCATACGCATCTCATCAAGATAGTACAATAGTATGTATAGATTTATGGCAAGAAGAAGAAAAACACAGTACATACAAAACATTTCTTAACAATATCGAAGAATCTGGTAAGGAAAATATAACAGTTCATCGTGGATATTCTCATAAAATTATACCAACTCTGGAAAATGAATCATTTGATATCATATACATTGATGGAAGTCATGAACCAGAATGTGTGTTAGAGGATGCTGTGTTAAGTTTTAGAAAACTTAAAACGGGTGGTGTCATGATTTTTAATGGATATTATTTGGATATAACACGAAAATGTATTGATGGATTTCTGTCTGTCTATGACAAAAAGATTAATAGGCTAGGATTGAAAGAATCTCAAATGTTTATACAGAAAAAGTAAGGAGAAAATATGATAGTTTTATACAAAATAAAAAATTGAAATGAAATTTTGTACAAAATATGGTTAGAGTCTAACCAATTCACACTTATATACAACAATACACTATGTCTTCTCAAATGGAAACCACTTCGACCACTATGGAAACCGCTTCTTCCGCTTCCGCTTCTACCCCTATGGAAACCATTCAGCCCGACCAAAAGTTCACCATTCTCTACCATGGAAACTGCATTGATGGTTGGTTCTCTGCTTATATCGCCTGGACTGCCATTCGTTCATTCGGTCCAGTGCAGATGTTTCCTATCTCTCCCAATCAAGTTCGTACTTGGCCGACTAAACAAGAAATGGCAGGCACTCATATTCTTATGTTGGATATCAGTGTCCCTCAAAAATACCGCGACATGTGGTTGAAAGCTGGTGCCCAATCCATTCTGTGCATTGACCATCACCGTTCTTCCATTGAGCACTGGCCTGAAAGTGAATGTCCCATCAATGTAGAAAGTTGTGCGGCGCTTCAAACTCATCAATACTTTTATCCTCAAACTCCTTGCCCTGGCTGGCTTCATGCGATTGACCGAATTGACCGTTGGGATAATGTATCATATGATGATCGTTGTCTCCGTGAGATTCTGAGTATCATTGCGCATAAACCAGTGCGAGGTGATACTCAAGAAGCGATGGCGCTCAGTATGAAATTTATCAGTGATATGAACAATGATCAGAGCATTGGTGGTTATTTGACAGAAGGCAAACAGATTCTGGACCAAAAAGATTCAACCCTGACTCAAATCATTCGTGGTGGTCGTTTGACGATTGTCAATAAAGAAATGATTACTGCATGGAAACTGCCTGAATCATGGCACTATCTTACCATATTTATCTTGGATAATTCCAATGTTTCAATTGATACTACGGAAGCGGCTCACTTGTTATTCTTGATGCAACCTGGTGCGGCTGTATTTATTAATTATCGCAAACAACAAATTGCTGGCAAAGAGCATCCGCAGTATATCTACTCAGCTCGTTCACGTGGATTTGACATAACCGATGGCACTATCCTTAAAGGTCATCCTTCCGCGGCAGGTGCGATGGTAGTGGCTGAACCAGGTGCTACTCTTCCGTTTGTTCTTGCTTAAAACAAAAGAAAAAACAATAAAACAAAAGAAAAAGCAATAAAAACAAAACAAAAAAGGAACTGAACCTTTTTTATTTTTATGAAATAGAATGAGAAGAAGAACACGTCGTCGTTTTCGTAAGAATAAAACTCGCAAACACCGAAAAGGCGGTGCATGACATATGTAAAATGTAATAATTTACATCAGAAAAAATTGAAGATGTTTTTTATTATATTAAAATCAGATTTAATACCAAACGTATATAATCTAAATTGCAATGATTCCTTTTCATAATCAACGTGTTGCAGGCGATAAAGTATTCTATTACTATACACGAACACAGCATCGATATGTACTTCTTCGAGCGGATGTTCAATCTGGAAAGACTGGAACATATCAGTATTTGATACGGAAGATGCTTGAAAGAGGAATTATTGATCGAGCTTACATTATATGTGGCTCACATGAACTTGAACTCATCAATCAGTGCAGGGATGACATTAAAGAATGGCATCCTGAAAGAATAAATGGTGAGGTAAAAGTTCTATTTCGTCAACATTTTGAAGAAAAAATGAATACTCATCGTGCACTTATAGTGGTCGATGAGACTCATCTTGTATGCGACAAAGATCAAACATTAAGTCGCTTTCTTCAAAAACACAATCTTACGATGATGGGAACAACGCCAGAAATGAAAGCAAATGAAACATATATTCTTTCGGTAGATGCAACTCCATTTGCCGAATTATCTGCAATTGAGTACGAGTCATCATATCCAAAAGCAATCGTTGAACTCGGAAATGCAGCAGGCTATTTTGGTCCGATGGACTACTTTCGTCAAGGTCTTATTAGAGAAACATATAGCTTTGCAGATCAACGTTTTGATGCACTTGTAGCACAATTGCCTCAAAAATACATACTTGTTAGAATTACTGGAAAGAATCGACAGGGATATCAGCAATTAACAAGCGGTGCACACCGCGCAGGATGTGATATTGTTCGTTTCACCTCCAAAGAAGAAAAAGGAAACCAACAATTTGTTATCTCGCAAGAAGATGCAGATCAATTTCATGAGCTCTATCCTCATTCACGTCCTGTTCTATGCTTGGAAAGTGCACCTCCTCGTACTACAATTGTCATTGTAGATGGTCGTCTTCGTTGTGGCAAACGTTTAGTCAAGGAGCACATTGGTGCTGTCTGGGAAACAAGTAAAGGAGCAAATACAGACACTATCATTCAAGGCCTGCTTGGCAGAATGTGTGGATATGATGTTCCTGAGGTTAAACCACTCATCTTTCTCCCTCCAAAATGTCTCAAATTAAATCCAGATAAAATAATTAAGGCATGTGATTTGGAGCGTGCGTTTATACCCAATACAATTCCTCGTTATGCATCTTATATCATCCCTGGCAGACTTCAAAAAAAAGCAGAGAATGAAGAAAGAGTACAACTTTATCCATGCGTTCCCATTAAATTTCAATTGTCTGCAGAGGATACACGACAATTAGATGGATTATCGTATCGTGAAATTAGTGCTATATGTATGCGCACATTCTCTGTAGATATGATTAATGAAACATTTACCCAGGAACAGCGTCAAGAAATTATAGAAAAACTGCCTAATATCGATCGTCGAGCAAATATAAGATGCTTTCAAGGCACTTCCCATCCGCATTATTTCAAGTCCATGCTGGAAGCGATTGCTACAAATACGACTATCAATGAGCATATTGATGATTATCCTTTCCTAACCTTTTGTGTCACATATCCAGGATATCATAATGAATTATCTGTACCTGGTCAGGTATTTGCAATGTTTTATACAAAATCTATAGGATTCTATAATGTAATTAATTTAGAATCTCGTATTCCAAAACAAGATGGCAAAACACATTTTACACTTGAAATTCCTCTTGAAATGAGAAATAATCCTGCTGGAACAATTGTTTCATTTACTCCAGCTATTACAAATAATCCAGCTGAATTTAAGAAACAGTTTGATGAGTTAATTAAAATTAGTAAAAATAGTCGCCTACATTTCTCACGAGAAATTGTCTCATTAAATGATGGACCAATCTGTTTTCAGCCCAGGATGTATGGTATAAGAATGCAAAGATTCAATGCTATTATTTCATATCTTGAACAAAAACATTCTGTTCAGATTATTTGTGAACGAGCGGGTTTAGCTAATATTGGACCCAATGATTCATTGTATCATATAGTGACCCGTATTTCATGGTAATAAAATATACAAATATCTTATATGTACATAAATGTATTTTTTAATTTATTTATACTGTGATTATACTTTATGCCAAACATAAATAATCTCATTGCGTTCTTTATCTTCTTTGCCAAGCTGTTGAACTTTTTTAGCATTTGTTGGATGACGATTTGACAACGGTAAAAGCAAATGATGTTTTACTTTGGGTAAAAGAGGTTTAACAGCTTCATACATATCTTCAGGAATGTTTAGTGCCATATCTCCACCGCGTTTCAAATGTTTCCATGCATTTAATGTAACAGGAATGAAAAAACTATCTAAGAATTCTTGTTTTGATTTATACGCTGGCATTTTTTCATAGCGTTCAATCATAAAATAAGGTGGACTAGTAAAAACCAAATCATAGTCATATTTAGAAAAATCAACCTGTTCAGATGGCTTAAAAATCATCTTAACATCTGCACTAGGATCTAATGATACCAAATGCTTGTATGAAGTCTCTAACTTAGTATTTGCATCCACACCAATATAGGGAATTCCCATACTCATTGCTGCTAAGCAACGTCCGCCCCATCCTGCACTGAAATCTAGAATGCATTTTGGGTTAAGTGTATGATAAATCCATTGAGCAATTGTCGGACGAAATTGATTAATAGAGCCCCAGTAGAGTTGAAATACTTGATATTGAGCCTTTAATAAGCCAGTTTTATCATAGTTTTTTAGTGTTTTTTTCTTATATTTTACAACAAGTTTATTCAAATGAGATCGTTCTTCTTTATCTTTAATAGCTTCATAAAATGAGATACCTTTTGTTTTTGCTTTAATACGATGATGCAAAAAGAAAAAATCAAGCGCTTTTAAACCTACTCTGCTAAAATCAGGTTCTGTTTTTACATCTTGTTTTAATTCATGATAGGATTCTATAGCATCTTTTTTTGTAATTTCTCTTAAGTCTTTTGCAATATTCATTCTATTTATATAATTTAAATTATATACGGATATTTTAATTGCCTATAATAGAAATGGATACTCCTGTAGTACCTATAACGCCAGTACCTATAACGCCAGTACCTATAACGCCAGTACCTATAACGCCAGTACCTATTCAAGAAATAGAGCCATGTTGTAGTGCAACATGTTGCAATAGTACAATCAATAAGATGTGTTTCAAACTATATAAGGATCGTTCTGACATTGAAAGTGTTCTAAATAATATAGATCTTCCTCATATACAAAAACAGCATATTCAAGCACGTTATATTAATATGTTAGAGAATTTTAAGAAACGTGTACGCAAATATTCCATCATATTCTTTACAGGACATTTCATTATTACAGTTGGTTCACTGTTTGTTCCAGCTCTGTTGTCTATTCAAAATTCGAATGTTAATTTTTCTATTAATGGCTACAGTATTCCTGTATATATTATAACATTTATTGTATCGCTTCTTGTTACCATCTTTAATGGTATTTTAACTCTATTTAAGATTGATAAGAAGTATTACTTTTTAAATACTACAATGGAACGTTTACGATCTGAAGGCTGGCAGTATTTGGGATTATCAGGACGTTATTCAGGTAAATTACAAAATATAGTACCTACACATACCAATCAATTCTTATATTTTACACATCAAATTGAAAAGATTAAGATGAAACAAGTCGAAGAAGAGTTTTATAAAACAAATGAGCCAGAATCAAAAGATCCTGTAAAACCAAATGAATTATATCCGCCTTCTCTTACTCAATCAATTACATCACTTACCTCTACTGTACCAGAACCTGTACGTGAAGCTATGCAGTCTATTATTAAATCACAGAATATCATAAGTGAACAAACTGTAATGGATGGTTTAAATATGCTACAAAATAAGGTCATTGAGTATTCTGACAAATTTGCACCTGCTAATACTATTATAATGCCTCCTAAATCTACTACACTATGCTCTATAACACCTATTACACCGATTGTAGTACCAGAACCAGTACCAGAACTAGTACCAGAACCAGCAGCAGCATCAGCAGTAGCAGTAGCAGCAGCATCAGTAGCATCAGCAGCATCAGCAGCATCAGAATCAGTTATAGAAGCACATAGAACATATCGTGATGTTGTTGTAGGCAGCCCCAGTAATAATGTTTGAATATAGTAATGGCTATTCGTTGTCAATGTGATCCACAATGTACAAATAAACCGGTACCAAAATTACCTTTTTGTAAAAAACACATGAGTTCCTGTACACGTAAAGCAATACCTAGTAAATCTACACCACCTTATCAGCCTACTTTATTTAATAAATATAAAGGAATACAAGAATCGCTAAATTGTTATGCATATGCGGTTGGATATAGACGTTTACCTAAGTTTTGTACATTAAATTCATGTAATGAATCCTATCCACAGCCCGGTCGTGCAAGTGGTTATCCAGAATGGTCAAAAGTAAAAGGAAAACGTTGTCCTGATATTATTGCACGTATTATTGGTGATATTCCTAGTGCTAAAATGTCAACATTTACAGCAAAGTGTCCAAAAAAACATCGTAAAATTGCAGCTGTAGCAGATCCTAATCAAGATTATCATTTCTATCGTCAAGATGCAGATGGTTATTGGTCACATAAACCTGGAGCAACAAAAGTATCACGTTTAGATACATCTGGACGTCCGATTTATGATCCATTTCTTGCAGAAAGAGATAATAAAGCTAGTAATCTAAATTATGAACAATTTTGCGGATATATGTGCATTCCAAGTGAAAAAGATAAGATTCGTATAAGAAGAGGTGGTTCAAAAAAACGCTAATTTGGTTTTCCATATTTATCTAACCATTTATGACCCCAGCGTTTAATAACAATACTATTTGGATTCATATAATATAATGCTTGTACACAGTCCCAGCGTTCATCAGGATTTACAGTACATAATTTCTCCATTAATTTTTTCAGTTTAATACGATGTGTTTGATATCCACCTCCAATCTGAGGAAGCATCCCATGTTTTTTAAACATATCTACAAAGTAGGTTCCAATTGCCCAACTATCAATCTTTGTCCAATAATGATTAAACCATCCAATAATATCTCCTTTAGCAATATATGGATTTAAAATAAGATTTTTAATATCTTTTTTAATTATGCTAGGATGTATTCCAAGAATTGATTTTATATATAAAATAATATTTTTGTTCTCTATTTGTGAAATAATAATATCCATAGATTTACCTTGCTCTATCCCTAATATAGTTGTATAATCAGGTGGCTGTTGTGGAAGGTGAAAATTATGACTAAAATGATAGGATAACTCTGAAATAGTTATAGATTTATTTGATATTTTTGATAAATTAAAATCAATTAAATGTGGAACACCATTATTATTTATCAATATATTACCAGGATGTAAATCAAAATGAATAATGTTATTCAAAACTAATAATGCACCTGCTTCTAATATGTGTGTCATAAATGCCATTAAATTAAAATCAAAATGTAATGTATAATTCTGCAATGATTTTCCTGCATAGGGCATTTGCAAAATTCGCAACTGACTAGGATTTATATATCGTATAAGTTCACATTTTGTTTTTAAATCACCATCAACTTGATTTAATCCAAGTTCACATATAGATTCCGATACAGCAAAATAATTTTTCCATAATGAAATTTTACGAATAAGTTCTGAAATTTTCCATTCAGTTTCAGAATCTTCCTTCGTCATAAGCTTACTAATCATATGACCATGTGATTTCATTGTTTTTGATCCTTTACAACGAAGTGGTGGATCAAAAACACAACTGTATCCTCCTGTATCTAATAACTTACCACCTGTAATAATTCTATTTACAAGCATTCTACTATATATGATATTTAGATAGTAGAATGTTTCACATGTATTTAATACCCAGTAAATAGTATTAATATCAAATAGCATGTTGTCTGTTTGGATAGCAATTATTCTTCTTATATTTATCATTCTATATGAATCATGGTTAAAACCGACTGGGAACAGCGAAGGATTTGTAGATTTAGTATCCGTAGGTAATAGCTCTTTCTGGCAGAATTGGATGCCAAGACGTGGTGATGTAGGTCTTAACCCTACGGGAGAACCTGATGGATATATTCGTAATATTAGATATTTTGCTGGATACACCGATGTGCAACACCTTGGTCAAGATCATGATTTCTGCAGAATGGTTTTGCCGCCAGGCGGCAAAGAAGATGAAATGTTTTTTGCATGCGCTCTTGGTGGTACAGAAGGACTGTCATCTGTGAAATACAGAACACCTGCTGTTGTAGATGGATTTGAAGTTAGTCGAGATGATTATATGAATAATGGATATTGTCGGATTTTAAAACGCGGTCATGAATTTCAAGCAATGTGTAATCCTGTAGGTGATATTTCTTTTAAACAACTGATTGTTGATCCGACACCTCCACCGAATATTGTGACTCTGTTAAGTTTTTATGAAGGTATTGTATTCTGGATGCGTTTTAGAGATGATTTGTTAGATTATGCAAAGAATCTAAATATATCTACTGCTGGTAAGATTGAGATTGATGAATTGCCTCGAGATATAACGGAAGGTCTTGAATTTAATGGTGTGGATCAATTCCTACGTCTTGGTGATGACCCTAATTTACAATTTGGTAATGTTGTTCAGCTTCGTTATTTACGTGCAACATCGTTTTGGGTTTATTTCGAAGAGTTTACAAATAACGCAAAGATATTTGATTTTGGCAATGGTCCTAACCAAGACAATATATTTGTGGGGATTGTAGGACGTGGTAATATTGGGGCACAACAAGAAGAACCGAAGTTATGCGTTGATGAAGCTTTAAAGACATTACCTCAAGAGCCTTCTGGCGCTCAAGGTGTAATGGAAGTAAGCCCTCAAGTAGCATTTGCCACTTCTCGTGCAAACATTGAAACATATGATTGCCCCGCACCTGATATATACGGTCGTATTATGCCACCTCTTGAAGAAAAATCGTCTAAACCAGATGCCGCGATTAGTGCAGATCTTTTATATGAAATTTTTGAAGGAAAGATGCGGAAATTACATGTCCAAGTTAAGAATGTATTTCCATTAAAGAAATGGACTCATATCATGATTACAACTACAAATAATGCACCGTTCTCATCAGGATTAAAGATTTATGCAAATGGAAAAGTGGTACATAGCGAAGAGAATGCATTCTTGCCACAGACAAATTATACTACGAACAATTACATTGGTAAATCAAATTGGTCATCAGTAACAAGTCAGTATGAAAATGCTGACCAGTTATTTAAAGGAAAACTGTTTGATTTTCGCGGTTATCGTACTGCAGCAACAAAGAAGAAAATTAAAGATACATATGCATGGGGTCAAAAATTATTGGGATTAAAAAAGAATAATTGAAGTAGAATGTCCGACGTTGAAATATCTGATCAAAACTCTCCTAGAGACTCTAATGATGAATTTGTTGACACAGAGCAAGCAGTCAAAGAAGCAGAACAAACAGAAGTAGAAGCAGAACAAGTAGAAGTAAAGGCAGAAGAAGTAGAAAAAGCAGAAGATTCAGTGGATAAAATGCTAGAGAAGATAAATGATAAGATTGAAAACATCTCTGAAGAATTAGAAACTCTTCTAGAGAATAATATAACCGTGTTAACTAACTCTATTTATGAGAAAGTAGATGGTATCCCCGCTGTAGTTGAAAAGAAAGTAGATGTTATCATTCAGCATATTATTAATCAGGTTACTGCTCGTGTTGACCAGGTTGTTGCCAATATGCAATCAAAAATGGGGGATGTTACTGCCAAAGTAAATGATTCTGTTAATGAGAAAGTCAATAAGATTGTTGAGGATGTTGGTGAAAAGTTAGAAGTTATGGTACAAGAGAAACAGAACATCGTGGATGAAAAACTAAATAAAGTTGATTCCAGTATCAAGGATTGCTGTGTTGTTTGTTAAATTAAAATATACTATATATTAAATATTAGAATATAATCTATAGTATTTTAGCCTTTGTGTTTACGTGTACTCCTTACCATTTTGTTCGTAGCCTCATGAAGACCCTTCATAATTCCAGGATGTGTTCCAGCATGCCCCGCATCTGTTACAATATGTAATTTAGTATGAGGCAGAGCAGATTTGATAGCAAAAGCCTGTGTAATAGGACATACTATATCATAACGTCCATGTACAATTGAAATAGGAATGTGTTTTAGTTTATACAGATTCTTCAAAATCTGTTCTTTTTCTAGCCAACAATCATTTACAAAATAGTGATTTTCAATAATTGCCAATGATAGCGCCTGTCTCGCGGGTGTAGTATCCTTCTTAGGAAAGAGTCGTGATACAGACGATTCCCATCCCCACCACGCTTTCGCATATTTCTGTGCATCAGGTCCTTGTAATTTCTTTTGATAGTATTGTGCATTCTGTTTCCAGCCTCCATCATGCAGACGTTTAGGAAGAACAGACGTGAATAATTTCCACCCTTCAGGATATATCTCGGAAGCCCCTCCCTTTTCATAAAGCCACTCCTGTGTCTGATCATTACCAAGACATACACCACGTAGTAAAAGTCCCGTTACTTTGGATGGATGTGTCTGTGCATACGCAAGTGCCAAAGTTGTACCCCATGAGCCACCACTTACAAACCATTTTTTAACATGAAAATGCTCACGTAATGCCTCAATATCTTCAATTAAATCCCAGGTTGTATTATTTTTAAGACAGAGATAAGGCGTTGACTTTCCACATCCACGCTGATCAAATAATACAACAAACCATTTTTTCAAGTCATATATATCTGCCATTTTAGGATTAGAGCCGCCACCTGGTCCTCCATGTAATACAACTGCTGGTCGACCATCGTGTTTACCATACGTTTCATAATATATATTATGACCACCAGATACAGGTAAATGCCCTGAACATAACATCTATTATAGATTTAGAGTATAGTACAGGAATATTTACATGATTTTCTACAGCGATTAGGCCGTTCTTTTGCAAGGTCTTCTTCAAATAAGCGTTTATCAATGTATTTATCGCGCTTTTCAATTTCAGCAATGTTTTCATGCTTATGTTTTTGAGATTGATGTTCATGTACGTATATTTGACGCAATGATGCTTTCAATACAGTTTTCTTATTATAAACAGAACTTAATTCCTTATCATGATGTAGCAAATGAATCATATCATCAGTAATAGGGTCAATATTTTTAATATGTGGCGAATGAACTTCTTTAATTCGGTGAGTTAAATCGTGTATTTCACGTTTTTCCAATTCGGTATAGCCACTCATTTCTTAGGCATACGAAAATTAATTATAAAATATCTTGGTGTTTTGTAAACCATCGTGTCAATTCTTTCATTATCTGTTGTTGAACAGACCCTTTAGATAAAAGAAGCACCCATGATTGTAATTCACATACATGTGCTAAATGTTGATTTTCACCAGTCATTTCTAATTCTTGTTGAAATTCAATAAATGTTGCGCCTTTTGGAAGTGCCCATAGTTTTGCAGATGCATTCGGATTAGTCAGAATACAGAGAGATGCACCAATTAATGAATCAAATCTGGCATCATCTTGAAATTCAATGAACCAATCTTTACACAAGATCTCGCTAAGCTGTTTCCTATGATGAAAATCACCAACCACTACACATCGCTTATAAATAGGAGAAGGAGCCCATAATGTTAGATGCTCTCGCAAAAGAGTAATCTCTTCTTTTCCAATTTCAGATGGACCAGGGACATATCCAATCACTTCGTTAGCGTAACATGCACTATCATTTGATACAAATAACGGTTTAGATGTAATATTAAAATCCTGTAAATATTCCACATATTCCTGTGGAACCCAGAAGGATGCATTAGGATACTGTTTAAGAAATCGTAAAACTCTTGACAGATAATATAAAATGTATGTATCTGGATTCATAAAAATCTCCGTATTTGGCAATGGAATAGCAATCATCTGTTCTGTTTTTTGAAGGGGTGTTAAAATATGAATACTTGATGTGTTCCAATAAGGATATTTCTCATCATCGCCTGGATAAATCTTATATGGAGTATACACTAAACCATTTGGTGTAACACATGCATTTGACCAGCGATACACCTCAATTTCATCAAAATAGTAATTCTCTACAGTTGGTTCCCATTTGTATCGTCCATCTTTTTCAAGCATAGTACAATATGTAATTTCATTCGATAAAGATGAACTCTTAATCTCAAATGCAACGGTTTCATTTGAGAAAGTGTGAACAGGCTCTGTCATTTTTTCCTGTTTTGTATCAATGATATAACTAGGAACCAGATTGATATATAGATTGGCTTTAATCGTATCTGCCTTAGTATAATTACGAATCTCTGTTTTATGCAAATGATATGTTTTCAGAGTGAGCGCTGGATTATATAAAACAAATCTGTTCTGTAGCATTTGTCCTGCAAATGCATTATCACATCCTGGCTGACCTAATTGAATATTTAATGGATCATAATTCCATTGTACATTTTTAACAGAATCTGACAGAACAATCCATGTATCCTGTGAATCTGCACGGGGCCCGAATACTTCTGCTGTTGCAATCCTATCCAAATCTTTAACATCCCATCGTAGTAGTGAAAACAATGCATTTTTCATATTAATTTTCCATAGATCCGTTAATTTATCCATAAAAATGTCAGCGTTTGCAAGAATAGCAAATGTATTTTTAGGGACACGGTCTTTAACAAATTGAAGAAAATGCGCATATGTTAGGCGTTTTTTTATGACAAATTGTTTAATTTTGTTCGTGCGTAGATGTTGCCAGTCCTTTGAATAATCTCGTTCTGTTAGTAAAATAATGGTATTAATATCGGCACATTCAACATTTCGCTGTAAACATTCCAGAATTTCTTTGGCACGTTCATCATCTGAATGACGAAAATACTGTGTAATAAACCATACACTCGGCGGAAATATACCATTTTCTACAGTGATATTTCCCTGAAATGTGGCCATGCGTTCTTCATAAACTGCGCAGTCTACAATACGATTATAACGACAGAGATGTGCATACATACCGACTGCATCATCCCGCGTATTATTCCATGCATGCCCAAGATAAGGATAATCTTCATGTAGCGTATCCAATTGTACAATATTATCGTAATTATCTGCCCAGTATTCTTCCGATTTTGTTTTAAGAATGGCGCTAGATAAACAAATAATAGGAACATGAGATAATTTAAAAAGTTCTTCATAAAATGTATCACATCGTTGAATAGGAATATATTCTAGGATGATTCCGACAATAGATGCATATTTAGACCATTTATAATAATCATCAAGCGATGTGACAACTGCATCCCACTTTGACCAGTTATATTGTTCTTGTTTCTGTAACCATATAAGTGTACGTTGATTACGTATACACGGCGTATTCAATGTAATTATTTTAGGCTTAACTTCTTTTATCTGACTCATTATAAATCTAAGGATATGATACTTTATATCTTGCTAATTTAGAAATGGCATACTATTCAAATGGCACACCTGAATCACGCAATGGATGCCCCATGCCGCCCTATAATTCTGTTTTAAATCCCAATTTTTCCACATTCTCTAATCAGCCGCAATTCCCTCTTAATCAAGGATCTAATGCTAATCAGATTCAACAGAATCGCCAAGCACTCAGTTATTTTGTAGGATTAAATAATCAGGTAAGTAATACTGTTGCGCAAAATAATGCAAATGGTACACGTGTTCCATATGTAACCTTTAAATCACAAGGTGAACGCATTTTATATATGCAAGGACAGGCCATTGCTGCTGCAAAAGCGCCCACCTCAAATCCTAAAATTGCCTGTTCAACGATATACAATTATATTAATAATAATTGAAAAAAATTGAAGACTATTTTGATATATTTTATAGCTAGTCTAAACGGTAACTAAGGACTTATATTAAGATGTCTACTATCTCTGGTTTTACGCTGGCGAAGAAATTTCCGATAGAAGATGCAATTCAGTTCTCTGAGAACATTGCAGTGGTAGCTGATGGCCATGGCCATCAGGGTGCTGCTATTGCGGAATTTGCATGCACAAAGGTTATGGAGGCGCTCAGTTATAACCAAGCAGCTTTATTTAACCAAGATGTTTCATTAAACCCAGACCAGTTTTATGATACAATGCCAAAACTCTTTGGAGATATCCATCATGAATATCTCCAAAAAATCAGTCAAATCCCCTACACTGTTGTAGACAATGATGTTCCTACACAATACGGAAATATTGTTCGTGGAGGAACCACTCTTACTGCAATGTATCATGGCACTTATGAGGAGCGCCCCTACATTATGACTGCAAACGTGGGTGATTCTGATGCATTTATCTTTACTGTCAAGGATGGACTATATAATTGGAGACAACTTACAACGACGCATGAACCAACATCTCAGGCAGAGTATTTTCGTGTGCAAAAACTTGGACAATACGCCGCACACTTCGTATATGATACGATTGGATCGCAAACAGTAGCTACACATCTTTCTATCTTTGAGCCAGATGGAACCATGATTCGCTACGAAGATACCTATACTCCCTACAGTGATGCGAGCGATGAATATAAAAAAGCATGGGATACACATGAAAATGCAAAGAAAGCAGGGGAGCCTTTTAAGGAATTGCGCGTGAAATTGAATGAAGAAATGAAGAAATATCAAGCGGCGATGGCTAAATATAGAGCATCACCCGACTGTCGGCGTAATATTGGAACTGCACGTGGTGATCGTGCAGCATATATGATGTGCGACTCATTTAATCCATCTAATGCGATTAAAATTGCAATGACGCGTTCAATTGGAGATTATGCGGCTCATAAAGTGGGGTTAACTCATAAACCCGCAGTGGAAATAACCTGGTTAGAATTGGAGGATGTGGATCATGCCGTCTTCTTCATGGCATCAGATGGTGTTTTGGATTCTTATAAAATGGATGAGTTGGCCAAGGTGGTCTTGAAAACAGAGCCGTCTTTACTCATGCCTACATTCAAGGCAAAATCGGTTGAGCTCTTTCATAAACAACATGACGATATGGCGTTTGTTCTAAAACAATTAAAATAAACAAATAAGTAGATGTGTTGGAACGCGGATGTGTCTATAAAATCATTCCTAATAGGATTAACAGCAATTATAGCTGGTGCTGTAGCAGGTATATCTACTCCACTTCTGTTATTCTATAGCACTATTGTATGTATGCAATTGGTCGAATATGTTGTATGGACAAATATAAATGATAAAAATGTTATTTTTAATGCAAGTATTACCGCTGTTTTTTTATTATTGTTACAACCTATATTTGCAATGTTAACAATGACTAATTATAAAATGATATCTATAATTGCATATTGTATTATTGGGCTACTGTATAGTTTATATGATAATCGAAAGATAAAATTACAGATGTATCCTGGAAATAATGGCCATTTAGTATGGAATTGGTTAGAGGGAAATCGTGGTCTTTGGATTTATTTTATATTTCTATTAATACCAGTATTTTTTATGGTTTCTAAAGAAATGATTGCATTAATTTTGCTAACATTATTTGTAAGTTTATATGGATATTATACGACAAATACATGGGGATCTATGTGGTGTTGGTTGGTAGATGGATTAGTTGTTTTAGCGTGTATTAAAGGGATTGTATCCAAAATGCTATAAAAGATGACCTAAACATAAAGTGTATAATCATAATTAATGGTAAAGATTACAATTATGGAAGATTCTGAAGATTCCACCAAAATTTTGAATGAAGTTTTAAACGAAGTTTTAAATGAAGTCTTGCCTAACGAAGTCTTGCCGAATGTAGTATTGAATGAAGTTTTAAATGAAGTCTTGCCTAATGAAGTTTTAATAAATGTAGTATTGAATGAAGTTTTAAATGAAGTCTCAAATATAGTCTTAGCACATAATCATAATAAATTAATTTTGACACTTATGATTAAGAATGAATCACGAATCATTGAACGTTGTTTAATGCATGCAATTGAACATGTAGATGCAGTCTGTATTTTAGACACAGGTTCAACAGATGATACACTAGAAGTATGTAGACGTGTTCTTAATACAATGAATAAGCCATATAAGATTGCAATCGATCCATTTAAGAATTTTGGATATAGTCGCACAGTATCATTTAGGAATACACAAGAATTCTGTAAAGAACTTGAATGGCCCGCTGATAAAACCTATGCACTTGCAGTGGATGCAGATATGAATCTCATAGTTCATCCTAGCTTTAAAGATTTTGTGTTATCTGCAAATGGTTATACTATCATTCAAGCAAATGGTCATATGAAGTATCATAATACTCGTCTCCTACGCATATCCGCTCCTTGGAAATGTACTGGTGCTACTCATGAGTATTGGGATTTAGGTAATACTGAAAAAATTTCTTATGAAATTATGTATATTGATGATAAGAATGATGGTGGATGTAAATCAGATAAATTTGAGCGCGATGTTAGGCTACTAAAGGAAGAGATTTTAGAGAATCCCAACAATGATCGTGCACATTATTATCTTGGGCAGAGTCTTAAAGATCTGGGGCGATTTGAAGAAGCCATTGAGATGTTTAAACGACGCATTGAATTGGGTGGCTGGATAGAGGAAGTTCATTATTCGCATTATCAGATTGGAAAGTGTTATGATCATATGAATAAACCGAATGATATGGAATACTGGATGAATAAAGCATTTGAATTTTATCCACGCAAAGCAGAACCATTGTATCATTTGACACGGTATTTTCGTGAAAAATCACAGCATTATAAAGCATATCATTATTATTTGAAGGGGCGTGATATTCCTTATCCTAAAGATGATGTTCTTTTTATTGAGAATCATGTTTATGAAGGATTATTTACATATGAGACGACTATTTTGGACTGTTATGTTGTGGGAAAATCTAAACAGGATGCATTGAATGATGTAATCAGTTATATTAATAAAGGTATTCCACACTTTGTACAGAATGTCTGGGATAACCTGGTCTACTATGTAGAGCCTCTAGTAAGTGCTGTTTATCGCGGTGTATATACGAAACATCTGTTAAAAGACGCGGATGAATTTAAGGCAACATCTACTGCACTCATTTCATATTCTATGGAGCCCATGAAACGTTATTTGATGAATGTGCGATATGTAAATTATGATATTACTCATACGGGTGCATATATTATGCGTTGTTCTAACAATCACGTCAAGACGCGAAATGGTCGTGTCTTTTTAAATGCGGTATATCAGCCAACAGAAGAAGTTAGAATGTTAACAGAAGATTACCAACGATATGATAAAAATATTGAGGGTTTAGAGGATGTACGTGTGTTTCGTCATGATGGTCGACTCAGATTTACAGCATCTAGTAAGAATGCAACAGATGATGAGCGTATTGTGATTGTATATGGTGATTATGATGAAAATAGTTGCACCTTGTCAAATACATCTATCATCGAAAGTCCGCGTGATTCTCAATGCGAGAAGAATTGGATTTATGTACCGAATACGAGTGTTCAGCACGAATCTGGTAAGAATACATTGAACTTCATTTATGGTTGGTCGCCATTTGAAATTGGTGCTGTAAAGAATGGGCGCTTAGAGGTTCATACTACGTATCAGACGTGCAATCTGTTTGGACACTGTCGTGGATCATCTGCTCTTGTGGAATATGATGGAAAGCTGTGGAGCGTTGTTCATTATGTGAAGTATGTATCTCCGCGGATTTATTCACACTCTGTGGTACAATTTAATAAGGAAACAATGCGGCCTGAGAAGTATTCATTGCCGTTCTGTTTTAGAAATAATCGCATTGAATACTGTCTGGGGTTTGATATCCGTGATGATACGTGTCATTTTACATTTTCCGAGAATGATACTTCACCTGGATTAATCAGTGTGGGACTAGGTAGTCTAAGATTTAATTCATTGTAAATAAATAGGAATGGACACTAATAAATTACTGTCTGCTACTATTTTAAGTAAAATGTGTCATATTAAGTTGTATATACAATGTAATAAATATGGAATAATTGAAGATATTGAAAAAGAATTGTGTACTATGTTTGAATATACAGTAGAGGAATTGTTAGGGAAATTTATTGGTATAATCATGAATAAATTTATGTCTTTTTTACATGAATATGTTTTAATACCAATGTATAACAAAATGACAATTGATGAACAATATGACAGTAATGAATATTTAAAAACTAAAGGTATGACACGCCCTCTTATTATTTATACAAAAAGTAAAAAACCTATTTATGTTACTATTGAAATTAAATATATAAATTCTACATTTATATCATTCTTTACTATTATAGAACACCTTAATAATCATTGTATTTATACATCTGAATTAATTCCACCTTATCATACAAAATTTATTAAAAGTGATATGGATATGATTATTATTGGTATTGACATTAAAAATTCTACAGAATTTCTTATGAAAGAAGGTGTAATAAGCTCAATAGATATGCATTCACAATTTTACAATAAACTAATTACATTAATACGCAATGAATATTACCCTTATATATACATTCATGAGATTATGGGTGATGGATTTATATTAGTTTTAAATTTAGAATGGTCGTATCATTTTCCACGTTTTTGTGCATCTATGACGTATGCATTCTTAGTAGAGTTACATAAATCAGTATCAATACTCTTTCGTGCAGGTATTGCATATGGTTCATTGCATTATGGCTATATTGATAATCGCCTACGATTCTTTGGAGAAACTATTAATCGTGCAAGTCGGTATGAATCAGTTAATTCTGGAAATAGTGTAACAACTGATAGTAGTTTTTATCAAAAGCTATTAGATGAAGTAATGTTTACACCAAATATAGTTAAAGAAACAACAGATTTAAAAGGAATTGGGACTCAAGAAGTAATTCATATAGCATATGAATATGATATTATAAACAAAATTACAGAATTATCAATAAATAGTATAAATGTATCACCTGAATGTAAACGTCGTATAAACTATAAATCAATGAATGAATAGATTATATTTGCCAATGATATTGTAATCCATTTTAAATATATTACAATATACAGAATCAATCTAATTTAATAGTGAAAGACACCCATTGCACGCTCAACAGCCTTATGAGTCATGCAATAAACAAGACCAAAAACGAGGGCGTGAACACCAGCTTTAGTGAGCAATGACCCGCCGGGCGGGAGAGCCAATAGAACACCAGGGGTTAACAAAAAGAAGAGTAGGGCGGCATACAAAAATACGCAGACGTGCATTTTCTATTATGGGGTTTTATTTTTTTACATTTACTAACAGTTTTAATTTCCAGGTTTTAATTTCCAGGTTTTAATTTCCAGCTTTAAAATTTTAATTGCTTGTGCATACATTGTTTGTGCAGTTTGCTATTGCGATAACAGGGTTTAAATTTGCAACCCGCTTCCAGATGCTGAATCATATTTACAAGGATCGTATTGCAGATTTCCGCTTTCTCTTTATCCATGAATGCGCATGACTCCCCATAAATTGCATTAAGAATACGTACATAACCATAGAATTTGGGATCTTTTGCTTTAATAGAGATGATTCCCGTTATGGGAAGATAGACGCCTTCTTCGCATCTCATAAGAAAGCTGTTAAGAGTTTGTCGAACCTGAGAGTCAGCAGTAAGGATATATTCAACCAGTTCGAGAAGAAATGTTTTGTAGGCTTCTGTTGGCAATCCATTGTACATGAAAATGTGTTCCCAAGAACGAATAAGAGTTTTCTCCTCAGTAATGAAGATTTCTTCGACATAGGACATGAGTGATTTGATAATTAGGGGAGCTCTACCAATTTTATTATTAAATATAATTTCAATTTTTTGTTAAAATTTAAGTTTAAACCCTTTTATAATCTTAATATAAGATGCAAAAAGAAATTAAATCAAAAGAGGATCGTCTTAAAGAGACAATGAACTTACTTACTCAATTGCAGACGAATGGTGTACGAAAAAATTCAATTAGTTTTTTGGATTTGAAGAATAGAATGTCTACATGGGTAGAAACAGGAGAACCAAATGATTTTACTTTGCCTTTTCCAGAATATGGTCGAGAAGCGATTGTTGAACTACCACGATATAATAATAAAGCAGCAACGATTAATTTTAAAGTATGTAAAGTAAAGCTAAAATGATTTTATTAAACAGTAATATCCAATAATACAGGACAATGGTCTGACCCCTTGTACTCATTAAGAATACCAACCATTTCTATTTTATCATTGTGCACAGAGTTTACAAGGATAAGATCAATGCGCCACCCTTTATTTTTCTGACGTGAGTTTGCAAAATTAGACCACCATGAGTATTCCTGTGCTTCATGATGTACATAACGAAATGAATCTGTAAAGTTCTCGGATAAACGTTGAAATGCATCTCGTTCATCTTTAGATGCACCAGGTGTATTCTTTGGCTGCTTATTATGGATATCAATGGCTTGAGGGGCTACATTCAAATCACCACATACAATAATCGGTTGCCCAAACTCTTCTAATGCCAATAAATACATTCTAAGACATTCTTCCCATTCCAAACGTTCCTGAATACGTGCAAGACCTGGTTTAGAATTTGGAACATATACGGTTACTACAATATGTGTAGGAAACTTTGCAGTAATAGCACGACCCTCTTGTGCCCATGTTTTATCAGTAGCTAAATCATAGTATTCAAAATTATGTGCAATCCATTCGGGCTCTTCATTTGTTAAAAGGGCTGTTCCAGAATAACCCTTTTTAGATGCGAAATTAATATAGATATGTTTAAAATATGCTCTAAGAAATTGTAAATCATCAATGGATTGTGTTTTGATTTCTTGGAAGCATAGAATGTCTGGGCGTTGCTCTGTGATAAGAGATTCAAGACAATGGGCAGAATGCTCATTCTTCTGATTCTTTTGACCATCCTTATGTTTTTGAGCAATTGCTCGGATACCATTAACATTGAAAGAGATAACTCGCATCTGTTCTGTTATAACTATAACAAAAAACATATGTTCAATTTTATCTATACTTATTAGTCATACATGTTAGATACAAATTTAATAAAAAAAATAAAAGCACAAGAAGCACAAGAAGCTGAAAGAAAGGCTGAAAATGAAGCTAAAAGAAATGCTAATAATAATCAAAAGAGTTTAGATGGTGTTATATATGCGGAACTTCAAAATAAACTAATGAAGGAACTTAAATTTCGTACAACCAATCCAAATAACCTTACAAAAAAACAATTAATAAATTTACATCATAATGGTGTTATACCTTCAGAACACTTTAAAAAACTTTATAATGCCCGTGTTGTTAAGAATGTACATAATGCACGAAGAACACATAATGCACGAAGAACACATAATGCACGAAGAACACATAATGCACGAAGAATACAACAGTACAGAAAACCTATAGGGACACTTAATAATAATAAAAGAACTGAAATGAACACATATAGCACTGGTAAGAATAGAGAAATGATCACATATAAAAATCATGGAACTAAAATAAAAAATAATAGTAATAATAGGAAAATGAATACATAATAAGAGAAGTATCCTTAAAGACAAGATGCCTCTTTGACACCTGAATACAATTCTTCCATGTTGCCTTTAATCTTATGTAAATCATAATAAATCTTATATAATTTTCCATTTGTAAATGTAAACTTATAGTAATTTTTAGTCAATTGACCATCTGTTTTAATTAAATCATACAGACGTTTGCCATCTTTATAGATGGAAGGGTGATACATTAAATGTTTTAAATCCAACAAATACTGTTGCATATTTCTACAGTACAGACCCATATATTGCAATTCATTTATCTGTAATTCTACAATAAATCCTGTTTGTATATCAATATATGGCGGATAAATACATTTATGAATAAGAGTAAATTCATCCTTTTTCGTAGGAGTAGGATAAGGACAATACCCATCTGCAATATATAATTTTTCATATTTATAATCTGCATCTTTCAGTTGCTCTAGATAGTTTTCATATATGGCTTTAACATATTCAAATCGACAAAAGTGTTGATCTTTTTCGATGGGAAGTTTAAGAGCTTCACTATGTATTTCTTGAATCGATTTACGATCCATTATCTTTTTATATTATACATATTTTAAGCCTTTTCAATTAAAAAAATACTATTATTTCAATTAAAAAAGTACTATTATAGTACTTTTTTAATTTTCATCTTTTTAATATCAGTTTATCGCTTATCACTTATTGCTTATCACTTATTACCAGCTCACCGCCACTTTCTTTTTCGCTCCCATGTAAACAAGTCCTTTTTTCACCAAACCTATGAAATACTTTTTATTAAATTGCACAATACGTTCTTCATTTGGTATTTTGCATGTGATGATTTGCATTGGATTGCGTAGAAGGGGATCGGTTTCAATGCGGCGTGTATGAACCAGTGTGGCACTTTCTTCTTGAACATATTCAAGTGGAATATAAGAATCAATGGGTTTTTCTTTAGTGCTGTGAATAGATGATGCGTGAACATAGACAGTATTGTGATAGAGTTGTTCAAAGGATTCAAATGGTGTCGCTTGAGAAGGAAGCATATAACCATTGACCTCAGAAATGCAGAAGTCATAGATCAAGGCAGACAGAGTAGTCATTGTATTACTTTAAGTGCTTTGAAAGTTCTCGTTAGTGCTTTTAATGCTTTAAAAGCTCTGACTGATTTCATATTAAATCTGTTCTTCAATTTTTTATTTAACAAAAAATATATTTATATTTTATTTTTAAACAAGATGGTTAAGATTGCATATCTAAACAAGACGGTGTTGAGCAATATAAAACGTATTGTGTGCAGGAAATTGATTGGCATATGTGTGAATTTGATTTTGATTAAAGAAGACAGGTGAAACAACATGGTCAAATGATACAGAGAAGTATGCATAAAGGCCTCTGTTATTGCTATACACATTAGAGTGAAAATCGGTGTGAGTATGATAGACTTCTCCAAGCATTTCTTCATTGATGCGATTCATGACACGATTGACAAAGTTCTGATAATCTGGATGTACCAGGGGATGGTCAACAATTAGATTAATGTCGAACATTAATGGTGACCATGCATAATGGGTCATAATTCCATTGTTGCTGTGAGTAGTAATAAGAACAGGCTGGGTCATTTTCTGGTTGATTTCTGGTTGATTTCTATATAATATTAGATATCAATTTTTATTTCAATAAAATGGTATTCTATTTTATTAATGAACAAAACATATTCCGACTAATATATTTCCATAAATAGATGTATGCCGCATATGCAAAACATAAAAGATCAACAGGTGGTGCTCTAGAAATAAAAGATGATGAATTATCACGTCTAATGTGGTCTATTGGAGATAGATATCATGATTGGTGGCCTGCAAGTCGTGGTGTTATAGAAAATTATAAAAACTGCGGTGTTTGGAAAATGTTACCTGCTCTAATACATTATGGTATTGTATGTGATTCTGTAATTGCATTTAAAAAAAAATATGATCGTATAATGGCGTCACACCCACCTAGTGATGCAGCCTCTGCATTAAACGCTGGATTACTGAACGATTTTTATAGTAAAGTACCTCAAGTACAAAGACCTAATTTTGTACCATTAAGTGACACATCGATTCACGAAAGTACAATTGATTTTGTTGCAGGAATGGAAAATACTGATTCAGAAGAAAAAGTAGAAGAGTATAGTTGGACAGACGGAAATCTAACGGACTCAGCAGGATTTACATTGACTTATTTCAGAGGTGTATCAACAATTGAAGATGATATACTTAATCAATTTACACAAGGTATCCCCACTATATCTATGAATGTAATACAACCACGCACCAACCTAGATAATATGATTACAAACTACAGAGAAATATGTGAACAACTATTTGGAGATCTTACACATGTTAAATGGTTTGCAGTATTATGTGATGCGGATATTGGACCATTTTGTAATTTGTTTATTAATATTTTAGAAAGTGCTAAGAAATTAACTCTTAATGCAATAAAAACATATTGCACTGCAAAAGATATTCCTGTAATGTATATGATAAAAACACCACAGACAATGACTGATTCATCAAACAATCAGTCATTTATGCCATGTTTAACATTATATCGTTTTCCAATAACACACATCAGAACAGGACCTGCTCAAAATTTTAGTCAGGCTCCACCACAACCACAACCAGGTATACAAGATATGCCTCATCCAACTAGAAATCAACCTGGAATTCCAGCTAATCAAGCTGGAATTCCAACCGATTCAGCTACGTTTCATGATAATTATATGTTTAGTTCTAAATTAGATTCACTTGCAGAAGAATATACTGTAAGTTATCGTGCATGTATACCTGCTGCTGCTGGATTTAATCCAGTAATGCCATATACATTTGATGAAGCTAGTGGTGGTTCTTCATTTATTTATAGAATAGAACGTCCTCCCTCTGCTGTACCTAATGCGGCAGCTGCCGCTCAAGTAACAGGTCTAATGTTTGATATTCAATATGGTAATGTATCAGTTCAATATCGTGCTAGTGGGCCATCACTAGGAGACTTAATGTTGCATTATATACATAAAAATTTAAAAGAGTTTGATAGTCCTGAAAATGGATTTTTACCTAATAGTTCAAGTATATTTAGCAAGGATATACATTATCAAGGTAACCCATCTATAGTATTTAAACGTGGAATTTATAATTTACCTGAATATATTACAAGTGATGATGGCAAACAAATTAAAAAAGCAATAAAACCAGTACATATTTATAATAAATTAAAAGATATTAAGAAAGTTGTTGATTCATCATTAGGTATAATGCCACCCGATGGCAAAGGAGATGTGAATGAAGACTCATATACAATAATGCCAAATGATAGTTTATGCCGAATACCAAATTATGATGAAGTACCTGCAGTTATAATGACTGTTATAAAACTATTAGGAGATTATGATCAAGCTGTAGCAGCCCGTGTATTAAATAAAACAACAGAATTTTATGATAGAATAGTATTCTGCAGTATGGATAGATCATGTGTAGCTCACAGTGCAAATAATGGTGTACGTACTATTCAAAATATGAAGAGGAATGAAATTATTATGTATAATTGTACCGCTGCTCCTGGCGCTGCTCCTGCAGCTGCCGCTTCTGCCGCTCCTGCTTCAAAAAAACGAAAAAGTACATCAAAAAAAGGTGGTGGTTTTAAAAATACGTTAGATGATTGTGATAACCAATGTCTGGATATAAAGCAAACTATGCTTACAGCGGGTATGAATGCATCTAGATATATTGTATTATATAAGAAATATATTAAACCAATAAAAATAGATGATCATCGACATACTGATGTTTTATTAAATATATATAATGAGATACGTGATAAATATAATATGTATAACCGTGATTTAGAATATGACATTACAGACTTTAATGTAAAATATGATAATGATATGAGAGTTTTTATGGGTATTCTAAATGATTTGTATTACAATAGTATTAATAAAAATAAATCTCTTAAAATGTTGATAGGATTATGTAATATACATAATCGCAATTATATGTTACCTGAGATAGATTATACGAAGTATATTAAAAACACACATAGTTTATCGCAACAATTGCGTAATAAATTATCTCAATCACATAAGAAATCATCTCAATCACATAAGAAATCATCTCAATCACATAAGAAATCATCTCAATTACATAATAAATCAGTATCACATTTACGTGAAAAAATATTACACCAACTACATAAGAAATCATCTCACTCACATAAGAAATCAGGACAATCACGTAAAAAATCGTCACTGCATAAAATAATGGCACCAGTTGCAGGAGGATTTTAGACGTTTTTAGTTATAATATTTTATTTTTATGTAAATAATTTCCATATATAGATTATATATGGAAATTAGATGTCATGAATTTGATGGATAATGCCAGGAGCTTCCGTTTTTTCAAATGATTCATTTGTAAAGCAGTAGAGATTACCAAGAATTTTTTTGTCAACCGTTTCTAGTTCATAGAAGCAGAGATAGTCATAGTTTTCAATGTTCTCCAATGTAGACGCTTGAAACCAATGGCCAGGATAGATTTCATAAATGGTAGAGTCACGAAAGGGTTGAGAGCGTGCCAATAAATTTTCCATAAAACTGACTGAGTCGTGCTGATAGCACGCTTCAGCATGATCAATGATGTAGTAGATACGAATAGTCACTTGCTTTTTTTGCGTTTGGGAGGTCATTTCGGATTTAAGGTCATTAGCAAAGTCGTTCCATGTGCAGTTGAAGGTGAAGTTGCGCAGGGCAGTCTCTCTGACGGGTTCATTATCGATATTGGTGCGATAGAACACATCGCCTTCGCGAGTAAGGTAGCAAAGACTAGCTCTACCGTTCGCAATCCAGTAGTTGAGGAGAATGGTATCTCCTTCGCGGCAGAGCGGCATGAATTTGAGTGCTTCCGTATTAGCGGTATCCATGTGAGATAGGGAACGAGTCAGAAGAAAGGGAGGAGGCATGTCATCTGATTCAACAACGCGATCGAGAA
>Ga0214919_10002920_pt1 | contig 26392 bp, 28 predicted proteins | sample LL1503_MetaG_FD_177994 | JGI IMG/M metagenome (GOLD analysis project Ga0214919, IMG submission 177994) | Freshwater microbial communities from Lake Lanier, Atlanta, Georgia, United States - LL-1503 | ecosystem: Environmental > Aquatic > Freshwater > Lake | place: USA: Georgia | collected...
TATGCTTAGAAGATTAGATTTCTATAATATCTGTCGGAAATAATTCTCCAAATCGGAAAAAAGCAATATTTGTAAATCGCCTTTTTTACCCATATAATTAAGACATCAGATACAGGGTACAAAATGAATCATGATACTAATATATTATTTCCAATGAATAAATCATTACTATTATACTAATGTCATAAAATAAAATAAAAAAATCAGTACTGAGCCTAAAAAGTCCGGTGTTATTTAAACCAATAATAAATACATATAATCTATATAAATCTTATATAAATTAGTGCATACAAAATTTATATAATATATTATATGAATTTTATATAAATATATTATATATAAATTAAAACTATGAAATGCAAAATATTTCAAATAATATATAATCCAAATCAAATAATATATCATCCAAATCAAATAATATATCATCCAAATCAAAGAATATATTAACATTTACGTATAAATTTCCTTCTTTTTGTAATTAATGAATACATTTGTTTATCATTTTGTATTGTATTAAGACATTTATCATTATAATGTTTCTTTATATATTCGTATTCTTTCTCACGTAATTCTTTGTGTGTTTTATATTCTATTTCTTCCAATATTATATATAATATATCAGTCCAACCCCCACGTATTTCATTTATATATTTATACAATTTCATATCTGACTCTTTATGATATTTATGTTGTTGTATTCGTTCTTCTATACTCTTTGTTGTTGATCCTATATAGAAATATTCATTGTCCAATATTGCATAGATTTTTCCTTCGCCCATTTTCCTAGTATTTTTACTTTCTTTTCTTCAATTTTTCATTAATAATCTTTCATTTTATTGGAGCCTACTACACAATTTATTGCTCCCCGTATGTTTTGCATTTTCAATATATACTTCTTTTTTACCATTTTTACTAAAAATATTTAGATTTACTTTTCAAAATTTTTTTTTGAATCCTTTTTTCTTTTATTTTTTTCCTTCACTTTTTATTTTTCCTTCTGTTTTCTTTATAATTCCTTTAGATTTCCTTCTGTTTCATTTCAAGTTTAAACATTCTTTGTTATTCTTTCTTATGCAGATTTTTCCTATTTCTTTTTCTATTCATCAATCTAAAATTGTTCATCATGTTCCTTTCAAAAATAAACATTTTGCTACTATTATCCCTGGTAATAAGTCTACTTATATTTTTAAGGATGAACAATCTTATTACTATGATTATCAAGTTAGTCTTTATGGTTATACTTGCAAAAAAGCTGGTTGGGATTGTATGAGACATTATGAAATTTTAGCTAATGGTTGTATTCCGTACTTTAATGATTTGCAACATTGTCCTCCACATATTATGACACATTTACCTAAAGATTTAATTCTTAATGCTATGAAATCACCAAATCATCAAGATTCTATTAATGAATTGTTAGAGTATACTCGTGCAAATTTAACAACTAAAGCAATGGCTAATTATATACTATCTAAAATAAATAAAGAAGTTACAAAAGTATTATTCTTATCTGGACAAACAAAGCCAGATTATTTACGTGATCTTACATTGATTGGTTTTAAAGAAATTTTTGGAACTAATTGTATTGAACATATTGAAGTAACACATATTTATAAAGATTTTAATGGAAATAAGAGCAATTTTTGGGGAAAGGGATTTAGTTATGTTAATATATTAGATCCAAGTTTAAAAAATACGGATTTTTCTATTGAAAAACTTAAAAATAAAACATATGATTTAATTATATATGGATCTGCTCACCGAGGTATGCCATATTTAGATGAAGTTATAAGTATTTATGATAAATCTAGTATAATCTTTATGTGTGGGGAGGATTCACATCCTATGGAAAGTTGTCCTGCAATGCAACATGGAAAAAATGGGCATATTGCATTTATTAGAGAATTAATTATTTAACTTCATCTATTAAATTTAATAGCATGTCTAATGGCAATCCCATTACTGATGACATACTTCCGTCAATCTTATTTATTTTATTAAATAAGGCTGGATGATCTATTGCTATTGCACCAGCACAATTTAATACATCTACTTGTTCTGAAACTTTCTTCGTTTTTGTTAATGGTATGTATATTGGAAGAAATATATAATTGTTTGATTTTTCTTGTAAATTTATTGGAAGTTCTGGTATACATATATCTTCAATATCGTCATCTGTTATATTATTGAAATATATTGTTGATATATGCGTATCACTTTTTGTGATACCAGTTAAGGTATTCGTTGCCACGATAGACGTAACTGTTTTAACACTTTGTTTTGAATATGATTTTAGAAATGTTTTTGCTTCATCTATATCAACTGGCTTTTCTCGCACGCTATCAAATAATACTACTTGATCTGCTGTAATGAGAATAGAATCTTGCCCTTTCAGTGTTTCCATTAATTTTTTTGTTTTTGCTTTTGCAATTTCTAGTACTAATTTTTCAGGGTCATCATGCTGAATTTCTTTTTCATCTATATCTGGTGATATTGCAATGTAACCAATATTTGAATTATCTAATATATATTTACGTGCAGATGAAGAACTTCCTAAAATTATATTAATTTCTTTTTCATTTCTGCAGCATAACATTGATACAATAAATAGAGAACATACTCCTAGTAAATAAATATACTCCATGGGAAGATCCATTCTATATTAATTTAATCTATACATAACTTTCAATTTTAATACTAATTTGTTAAAAAATCTGTATTGATGTATATGTATCCACCTTTAGTTTTTATACATTTATGAAAAAGTACATGCTCACATGATTCTGTACGATTATCGTAATTACCAATATATTTACAATCACCTATTCTAGATAATATTATAATATTTATTAAGAAAAATTTACATTCATATATGAATGTATTGTAATAAAGTCATATTTATTCTTATTATCATCTAACACGTCATCTAATGATGTGTATTTATTGTAATTGGAAATTTCATTAATATTTGCCCATCGTAATTCTCTGATTTTCATATTATTTGGATGATATTGTTGCATATAATTAAAAAATATTTCATATTCTGACATTCCAGATAATGAACTATTTTCTTTATCTACACATTTCATAAATGAATCTAATACATTATTGTTAAAATTATTAAACATATTCTTTAAATAATATTGACTAAATATCATATGATGACATACACCAGACTTATCAATTTGTTTTTTTAATGATGGTAATATGCATTCCATATGTTTAAAATATGGTAAGTGGTTTTCATTTCCTGTTGCAAATAATAATTTATTATCTTCTATAAATTGAACTTCATTTAAAAATACTGTTTCAGAATCTACTACTAAATAATTTTCTGATAAATTTGGAATAACATTAAAACAATATATTTTTAATAATTGTTGCAAATACCAACCAGCCCTACTTTTATTTTCTTCACCAATATATTGAATTATTGATTCTTTATTAAATGGAAATATTGATTCATCAATAAATATAGTATTGTCAATCTTTGGATTTGTTACACTAATTAAATATATCTTACCTTTATTTTTAACATTATTAAGACCTTTTATACAATATGGTAATATTTTAGAATCTTTTGGGTGAAATGGTATAACTATATCAATTGTTTCATTATTTTGAAATGATTCATATATTTTATTTATAAATAACAATACTAATAATCCTATTATACAAATTAATATCATTACTATTATTTTTGTATTATTCATATCTATTCAATGCTTTCATTTAAAAATGGATAATGATCTATATGTATATCTTTTACATTTGGGGAATTTGGTTGATCTAATGGTAATGGTATTACCATTTGCAAAATATTATTTATATGATCCGTACTTAATGAATATAACTTTTAATAAGATTAAAGAATTACATTTTACTTATTCTTATTTTTATTTGTAGTCTTCTTATTTAACTTTTTCTTTTCCTTCATTGCTTCTGACATAGTTAGCTTTTTAAGAACTGAATTTTCATTAATACGTTCATTTGGTTCTTTATATTTTAGACCCAGAAAATCAAATATATCTTTTTCCGTTTTCATTACTGGTACTTCTCCTTCAGTAGTTGGTTTCATTATATGTTCATTTAATGTATATCCTTTTGATAGTGCATACTTACGAAATTCTACGTTGAAATCATCAGAACCTGTAAAATAAAGTAATGCGTAAGGATATTCCTTCTCTGGAGTAATAAGCAAATCAAGTCGGCGTACTTTGTCACCAAGTTTTACAAATGCCATGCACTTTTTATCACCGAGTGCTAATATATCAACTATATAGTCTTCTTTGAATTTGTCTACAATTGCTTCAAGTGTATCCTTCTGTTGCTTCTTTGTATAATCAGCAGGAATTTTAATAAGTACATCAATATCTCCAGAGTTAGCTGCTCCACGTCTATAGCTACCAACAATAGTAGCTTCAAATGGAGCTTTAATTGTTTCTTGAATTTTTGATTCATGTTGCTCCATTTCTTCACGTGGAATTCGTTCTAATGCATCTTCATAGTACTTCAATCCCAACTTCTGCTTTTCATTCAATAGCTCTTGTCGTGCACGTAAATCATCAATACTTTTAACTTTATCTTTATTAATAAGATCTTTTGCTTTTACTGGACCAATACCATATACATTTAGTAGATCTTGATATAGATCAATTTGTAAATCGGCTTTTGCTTCATTTGCAGCTTTTAATTCGCCCGTTTCAAGAATTTCTTTGATTTTTAGTTTGATTTTTGTACCAACACCAGAAAGTCCTTCAACATCTTTTTCCGTTGTAATCGTAGGTAGTTTCTTCAACTCCTTTATAGCTTTTGCATATGCACTTGCCGAAAAGCTTGCACCTTTTTCTCCGCTTTGGATATCACGAATGCGGAGAATATCCAATGAATCTAGAATCTTCTTTTTTGCGTCCATTTCTAATAGTATAAATATTTAAATGTAATCAATTTTTTTATGAAGTCTAGGAATAATATATCTATTATATAGATGAAATATACAAAGTATATTGTGAAAAACCTTTTTTATATATGTTTGTTTCTTTTTATTTTATTTATATTTCATAATTTATATACTATAAATATTGAAAAATTTAATAATAAAGGAGAATTTTATACAGAAACAAGTACTAAAATAAATACACAAGATGAAGAATTTATAGAACAACAGCAAGCAGAAAAATATATCACTCCCGATCTAACTGTATTAGAATTAGGAGCAAGATATGGTACTGTATCTTATGTAATTAATAATAAACTGGCAGATAAGTCTAAACAAGTATCCGTTGAACCAGATACGGTAGTATGGAATGCATTAGAAGAAAATATGAAAAGAAATAATATAAATGTTAATATATTAAAAGGAGTTATTAGTAATAAACCAGTAACATTGGTTGGTAATGGTTATGGTTTATCAACACAACATGTTGAAATAAGTGATATTCCTACATACACTTTGGATGATATTGAAGAAAAATATAATTTAGAATTTGATACATTAGTTGCAGACTGTGAGGGCTGTTTAGAAAGTTTTTTTAATGAAAATCCCAAAATGTATAAACAATTACAATTAATAATTATGGAAGAAGATAATCTTGATAAATGTAATTATGATGCTATAAAAACACAGTTATATAATAATAATTTTAAATTGATTGAAAATGATTTAAATGTTGTTTGGAGATCTGTATGGAAAAAATAGATTTTATTGACGTACAGAATGTTCTGCTTTCATATTTGGAATTATATTTTTCTCAATAACAGTTATACTATCATAAAAATGTAATGAATTTGTTATATTTGAAAATGATTTATCTACATCTTGAGTGATAATATGTTTTGCATTTAGTTCGTCAATTAATTCTTTTAAATATTCAATTGCAGAACCGCTACCCTTTAATTCACCGCCATATTCTGGCCAATATGCTGTATGTAAATCTTCTATTAAATATGTTCCACCGAGAGAAATATTTGGATATAAAGCTTTAAACGTGTTAATTATATGAGAATTTATATGACTGCCATCATCAATCAATATATCTATCACAGGTATTTCTAATTTAATAGAATTTAAAAAATTATTATCACCTTGATCTCCTATAAATACTTTTACATTTGAAAATACATCATTAATTTTAAGGCAATTACTATCTATATCAATGCCGTATATAGTACATTTATTTTTAAAATAATAATTCCACATTTCCAATGATCCTCCATTTTGAACACCAATTTCAACAATTATAGGATTTTTATTTTTATATTTTGAAAAATGACGATCGTAAATTTCAAAATAATGATGCCATTTATGCAATGATAATTTCTTTGGTTTATTCCAAAAGTAATCGGAAAAGTCATTTGATTCTGTTTCATTTTCAAAGGTTTCTTTATTCATATTTTTAAAAATTATTATACTTATAAATATTAACATAAATATTCTTATAAATGTATTGTTATATTTATTAAAATATTTTAATAATTTCATTCTATTATAAGATTTTATAAAAAATCTCAATACTAATTATTCAGCAGAAGGTCTCACATTACTAGAATCAAAATAAAAGGTAAAACTAATTAATTTATTGAAGCTCATGCAAATCAGCAGCTTCTGGAAAGTATTCTATAATTGTTTTTATATCAGCATATTGCCATGGTTTATGAATACCAAATGATCTAGGATCTAAAATACTATCACTTGCAAATCTTTTTGCTTCTTCAAAAGTAGGTTTATTTATATTAATTTTAGAACACGGTAATGCAAAATATAGATCTTCAGTATTTTGTTTACTATCATCGTATTGTTCGGGTGGACAAGTTTCTAGTATTTCTAACATTTTGCTTTTTCTTCGTAAACTTAATCCTCCATTGCCAACATTACCTTGTGCATGCGCCCATGTACTAGGTCCCCATGGTCCACCAACATAATCATATTTTAAAAAATCATAAATGTTATTTTTATTTTTTGGAATAATCATGCTATCTGTTTGAAATATCATAAATATTTCTGTTGGTATTAAATCATATAAAGATGGATTTATCATTAAATTACTATATTCTCCCCATGATAAATTATCAACACCTAATGATTCTAATTTAATTCTATTTTTATAAGATGACAATGTTGTATTAATAATATTTTGAATATATTTAATGTTCTTATTTCCATGTAATATCAATATATTCCATGAATCATCTAAATTTTCTAAAAAGTTTTTCAATACAAACTCCATGGCTTTATGTTCGCGTGGTTCTATAATTACTGCAGTATATATTTGATTTTGAAAAAATTCTGTATTATTTATTAGTAATATTATTATTAATATTATCAATATACTTAATAATAATATGTGTATTTTATTTTTATTATTCATCTATATATAATAAATATTTAATATAAAAACTATATGTTTATAAGAGCTTTAAATTAATTAAAAATAAGGACCGTGGTGTTGGAGATCTATATGGAAAAAACAACTTTTATATTAAAAAGATAATCAAAATCTTATCATATTCTTCAATAATATATATTTTATATATTATTTATATTTTTTTTCCAAACTGATCTCCAAATACCATCTAAATGATTATTAATTAATTTAAATCCATATTTGATTAAATTTTCTTTTATAATATCATAATTACATTTATCAACTTGATCTTCTTCCATAATTATTAATTGTAATTGTGTATACATTTTATCATTTTCATTAAAAAAACTTTCTAAACATCCCTCACAGTCTGCAACCAATGTATCAAATTTCAAGTTATATTTTTTCTCTACTTCTTCTAATGTATACATCGGAATATCACTCTTTTCAACATTTTCTGCCATTAATGAATATCCTTCACCAACTAATTTTATTGGCTTATTACTGATAACACCCTTTAAAATATTAACATTTACATTATTTCTTTTCATATTTTCTTCTAATATGTTCCATACTGCACTATCTGGCTCAACCGACACTTGTTTAGACTTATCAGCTAATTTATTATTAATTATATAAGATACAGTTCCATACCTTGCTCCTAATTCTAATACAGTTAAATTGGGGGTAATAAATGTATCTGCTTGTATTTGTTCAATAATTTCTACATTATGTATATTTATTTTAGTATTTGTTTCAGTATAGAATTCAGGTATATATTGTATAGATCCATCAATATAATCTAGAAATTCATATTGATGTCCATTTCCATGAATTATTAGTGGTTGTGTATTTGTTTCTTTATATGTAAATATATTATTTGTAAAATCATAATTATTAGGGTTAGTCATGTATAAAGATAAAAATATTTCTGCCTTTGTATCAAGTGCTATAAGATCTTTATTTTCTAAATATATATAAGTCCATACAACTTGATCATTACCATCTATGTATTTACCATTATTATTGAGTAAATGTGTATCTATTAATTCTTTAATAACACCAGCTTTACCAATTAAACCCCCACCATTTAAATATGGAAATGGTGTATTTAGATCAAATTCATTTCTTTTATTTGTAACTTGTAGAATTAAATTTTTTTCTGCACTGAAAACAATAGGCTTATTAAATTTTATATAGCGTTCATATAATAGTTTTGGATTCCCATTTACTAATACTACATCCCATGCATCAGTAGATAATACAATATCATTTGGATCTAAATTATTTACATATTCTTTTAGCTTATTTAATTTATAAGTAAATGCTTCATTTTGATTAGAAAATATAGTATTTTCTTCTAATCCTAATATAGTATAATTAAATCCATGATTCTTTGCAGATCTTATTAAATTATCTAACCTTATATGAGCTTTAGTTGAAACTGTTATAGCATGGAATAGGTTTTCATTTTGAAATGCTTCGTAATTCTTTGCATGTTTACTTTGATATTTTATTAAATTACTTAATTTTTCATGAGATTTACTTGAAAAATTTAGAAGATTATATAAACTTTTATAATTTTTATATACTATATATATGAGTAATATAAATATTAATAATGTGATTAATAATATATGTATATTATTTAACATACTGATAATAATATTAAAAAATATTTTATTATTATCCGTATAACTAATAAAATACAGAATCTTTTTTATATGATTCAAAACTTTGAATATGTTCCAGAATTTCTATCAAATCATCAAATGTCCATCCGCAGGATTTTAATGCCTTTAATTGACCTATAATATCATAGGGATCTGCTAATGCAATTGATTTACGTGAATGATTTACAAAGTACATCTTGGCCTAAATAGATATAATGTAATTTCTTTAGAATGAAAGTTGCCTTAGTAACAGCTGGACGGGCTGGTATAGGCCGAGCCATTGTAGATACACTACTTATAAATGGATACCATGTAGCAGTAACGGGAAGAAGCCTAGCTGCATTAGAAGAAGATTTTGACGCAAATGATAAACTTCTTTTTATTAAAACTGATGTAACAAATTTAAACGACTGCAATAATGCAGTTGAAATGACTATTGCACAGTTTGGTCAACTGGACTTACTTGTAAATAACGCTGGCGGTGCGACACTATATCAGACATTTGAAAACGGTACATCTGGTGCATTTGATGAAGCTTTTAACCTCAATGTACGCAGTGTTTTCTTTATGACTCAGTTTGCAATACCCTTTCTTATTGAGACGCGGGGTTGTATCATTAATGTATCATCTGTGTTAGGCCAGCGACCTGCTGCTGGTCTTGGTCCTTATTGCGCTGCGAAAGCGGCAGTAGAAATGTTGACTAAGACTGCAGCTCTTGAATTGGCACCCAAACATGTACGAGTACTGTGTATTGCACCGACTGCAACTCAAACTGAATTCCATGTAAATGCTGGTATGACTGATGATGAAGCTGATGAATATTATAAGGCATGTGCTTCTATTCATCCTCTTGGGCGTGTTGGGCGGCCATCAGATATGGCTGAACTTGTGGTCTTCCTTGCCGATTCGCGCAAGGCTGGATTTATGACTGGCGCGGTGATTCCTGTTGATGGAGGTCGTTTGTTAACGAGTGCTAGCGCTTTTAAGAAGTAGATTCATTAAATATATGATATTATATTAGATGGGTGTAAAAAGTTCAAAATTAAGTCCCTCATGGGAGCAACATAATACGGCTGGATTAGATACTAGTATTACTGAAACAAGTGCTAGTTTGCCAAAAAATACAAACAATGTTACAAGTAGTCTTCCTAGTGTTAATAATGTATCTAATAGTACTACAAATGCACAAAGTAGGATAAATGCATGGACCCGCGGACCTTTAGATTTATCACACTTAAATCTTACAAGTCTTCCAACACTTCCTAAAGGGCTAAAAATATTAAACTGTTCTAATAATCAACTTAGTGAGCTACCAGATCTCCCTGATACATTAACAAATTTATCTTGTCAAAATAATCAACTTACAAGGCTTCCCAATCTTCCAGATGGATTAGTATATTTGGAATGTCAAAATAATCAACTTACTGAGTTACCACCACTTCCAGATAATATAATTTTTCTTAAATTTATAGAGGGTAATAATATTGAAATAACAGATGAATTAAAAACAATAATTAGAAAAATAATTGATAATGATGGATTTGTAAGTGGATATTCTAAAAAAAAATTTAATACATTGGACCAATTACGAAAACATAAAAATACAATTATTGATTTTACACCAAGTAAGGCATATTTTATTGGGGGTCATGGTTCAGAAGGTGGATTAATAACAGAAAATAGAGGAAATAATACAAAAATAAAACATTTAGACAGTTTTATTGTTCCAAAAAATTGTGTTATTGTTGCTAAATCACATCCTGGTGAGGCAGCATTAGGACAAGCAATGAATACAAATTTAAGAAATTTATGTTTTTTAGATGAGTATATATTAAAAGACCCTATTAAATATAGTAATGAAATAGTAAACGCAGTAGGTTCTGTTAAAATATTTAAAGAAGATGATGTATGTCCTAATTATAGATATACTTTATCATCTCATTTTCCAGAATTTTTTGATAAAAATGTAACACAAATTATTGGTAATCTTTCTGGACTTTTAGATTTAGAAAATACAAATATACGCACTATAATGACAAATCCAGCTTTTACTACTAATCCACACGCGACAAGTGGATTAACTATTATGAATAATGGAAAGGAAGTAGATGCTATTTTACATTTTCTTAAAAATAATAATGATAAAAATGCGTACAAATTACTATTAGATTCATATACTGAAAGCGAATTACCTACTAAAGAAGAAGTGAGTGCTGTAGTAGGAGAATTACCGAATTTATTGTTAGGTACTATATTAGAAAGCGAAAACTTTAAGAAACTAGTAAAACATACGCAAAAGGAATTATTAGATATTAAACCTGGTGTATATTATAATTTTGTGTGTAGAGCAGCAGTATATACAAATACTAAGGGTAAAATAAATGAAAAGGCTACAGTATATAAGAATAATAATAATATGACTATGCGTACTATTCGTCGCATATCAAATGCACACCAATCATTTAATCCAACTACAATTCGCCCAAGTAACAATAATGTATATAATACATTAAATCAGAAATTAGCGAAAGAAGCAATTATTGAATCAAAAGGACGAACAAATTTATTACGAAAAAATACAAATTTCGGAAAATCAAAGGAAGTCAAAGAAAGAGAACAATTATTCGCTAATAAATATGTAAATAAAAATAAAGGTTCAAATTGGACGAAAAAGAATGGCAAATGGGTATCTGCAAATAATAATTCTAAGATAACCACTAATGCAATTATTGCAGCTGGTGGTAAACGAAAAACACGACGAGTATCTAAAAAGAAGCGTATTTCAAGAAAGCGCTTTTAAATAGGTATAAACAATATCTTGTATTATACATTATGTCATACATAAATAAAATACATGAGCTGGGAACAAAATACGACTCTGATAAAATCACTCATCATAATTACCATGGAATTTATGATTTTTTCTTGAAGTCATATTATGATGAAAAGGGTTCATTATTAGAAATCGGTATTGATAGTGGTAAGTCTCTTCGTATGTGGTTAGAATTATTTCCCAATGCATATATATACGGTATGGATATTAATGTAGGTTATATATCAGATAGATTTAATATAATAAAAGGTGATCAGAGTAATATATTTGATTTATATAAATTACAAAATACAATTGGAAATGATTTATTTTTAATCAATGATGATGGATCTCATATACCAGAGCATCAAATATTAACTTTTAATACACTATTTCCATCTCTACGTGAAGGTGGTATTTATATTATAGAAGATATAGAAACATCATATTGGGTTAGAGGAGGATTATATGGTTATGAAACACGTTATGGATATAAACATCCAAATTCTATTATAGAAATATTCAAAGATGTTGTAGATTCTATTAATTCTGAATTTGCAGGACAGCGTAAAAATAAGGTAGATAATACACATATGATTGATAGTATTACATTTCATCAAAATTGTATTATAATTGTTAAAAAAACGCAACTTGCACGTACATATCGCTATGCAGAATTATTATAAAAGCCTAAACATTTAACTCTATATATTATAGAGAAAGACAATGCTAATATCATCAGAAAAACAAGAAGATGGGTATATTTCCTCTTGGAAACATACCCATCCTTTACCAGAAATTTTAAAAAACTGCGGGACTCAACAATTTGAAGTAATACTTTTACTTGCAAGCGAAGCATTACAGACATTACATGATAAAACTTCGTCGTTACAATTCCAAGAAATCCTTACAAAGAAACTAGGTGAAGTTACAATTCAAAAGGATTGTGAAATAAACTCTTTACAACGAGAATTTCAAAATAAAATGAGTTTTGAAAAAACTAAAACAGAACAAACATATACTGCAGAAATTGTAAAAAAAGACTCACGTATACGCGAACTGGAAATTGCTTTTGATCAAACAAGTAAATCGTACCAACTGTTAAACCAAAACTTCCTTGGATTACAAAGCTCTTCTCATGAATCTTTTCAAAAAAATATAAGTTCGGTGTTAGATAAGCAAAAGGCTACATACGAATCACAAATTGCAATGATGGATAAACTCTATAAAGATCAGATATGTGGTCTACAAGAATCACTATCACATCACACAAAGCATGCATTAAAAGATAGTAATTCATCGCTCAAAGGTAAGATTGGTGAAACTGGGTTTGATGCGCTTGTTGAACGGCATACAACATGGGAAATAGAAAATACATCTGGTACACCCCAAAGTTGTGATCGTTTTGGCACTATTCGCGGATGCAAAACACTTTTTGAATTAAAGAATTATTCGCAAAATGTCCCACGAAAGGAAGTGGATAAGTTTAAGCGTGATATGGAATTACATGGCGATTGTCCCGTCGGTATTTTCATTTCCTACAATACTCATATTGTAGGTGCACCACAGGATTTTTTCTTTACTGAAATCGTAGGAAATCAAACATATATATACATTCAAAAGTTTTCAACATATGATCCCGCTACTATATTATCAGTATTGGATTCTATAATAGATCTTGGACTTATATTATATAACAAATCTATTGGGGGCAGTGAAACCCGATCGCAGAAAATAGATTCGGTAAAACCCATATTAATAAATGAAATCAAAAATATTGCTTCTATTATTAATGAAATGAATATCAATAAAAAGTTTTTAATTGATACTGTTACTAAACAACATGAATCACTCAAACATCATATTGAAAAAATGAAATTTACTTTTTCTAGTATTGTAAAGGTGTTATATGAAGGGATTGATTTGGATATTGAAATGGTTTCAATTCCGAAAAAGCGGAGTCAGAAACGAAAAAAGGAGGTCGTTACTGAAAATGAGTCTCTTTAGGGCTTCTTTGATGTTTTATTATAAAATACATTCTTACGCGAGGTTTCAATATTAAATAGCTTTACTGCAGAAGATACTTCGGTATCCTTGCATCCCACATATGTACGCGCAATATATGCGAACGTTCTTCCTTCTTCACCATACCACTTTTGTAAGTTTTCCTTTGTTAATAGATCCTTTGGCTTAATACCCTTGGCCTCTTGCTCTTTGCGCTTCTTATCTTCTTCCGCTTTTTGCCATTCTTTGATTTCCTTTGGTGTTCGGACCTTTACTTCAGACTCTTGTAGCTCGGCTGTTACTATTTCTACTGGCTCTACTAGTTCTAGTGTTTCAACTGGTTCTACATGCTCCACTGGTTCCACAGGTTCCACTGCTTCCACGACCGCTGGTACCTTTGTCTTTGGTTCAGCTTTCACCTTCTTTTCATCAAAATACTTCTTCATAAATGCATAATCTTGTTTCATACGATCATGAAGGGTAGATGCTACAAGTGAATAACCAAATTTGCCAATAACAAAATTGAGCGCTTCTACGCATTCATCTTTGGTATTGTTTTCCATTATATATATGCTCTAAAAAAAAGGTTTAGACCAATTTGAATCAATTTTTTATCACATTGGCATATATGTAATAGGATTCAGTTGGCGCGTATCAATTGCTACAATTACTGTAAGTGAGTAAATAATTACCACACACACATTAAACATGCATAGTATATTCATAATTGCGCTTAAGCGCAACTCCTCAATCTTGACATCGTCTTCTTCTGCTTTATCATGAAACGCATCATCTGCAGCCTCTTCATCTGAATCCTTCATATCATCTAATACATTCCATAGAGGCACTTCCTCGTCGCCAATGTAAACATTGTCCAATACATATGCAATATCTTTTGAGGATCCATAGTAGTTCTTTACCCATGTAAAGATTGTATTAAATGTATTATTTACCGCTTCATCATTGCGAAGAAATTCAGTTACCATTCCATTTTCACTCAAATTAGATAGGGAAAGTACTGTACTATTAATCTTAAGTGATAGTGTAATAGTTGACCCAGAACTATATGATTTAATGATGTTATAAAATGAATACTCGTCGTGTGCAAAGTCTTCAGCATATTTACTATAGTCATATCCATCTTTAATATATGCGAGTGAATCTGATTGCTGCTCTGTTTGTTCTGATTGCTCTGTTTGCTCCTCTGATTGCTCAGTCTGTTGCTCAGTCTCTACTTCACTACTCATAGGTACATCAGTATTCTCAGTTTCACTAGATGAAGACATTTTTCTAAAATAAAAATTGGATTCAGAAAATTCAATTTTAATTTTTTTTAGACATGATCAATAACATCCCACAGTGGTACATAATTTTCACCAATAAATACTTTGTCCAAAATGTAGGTAATTTTTTGAGTCTCACCACTATAATTATGAATCCAATCCTGAATAGTAGGATAATAAATATTTACAGCTACGCCATCACGAATATATTCAATTACACCGTATGTTAGTGTGCATGCTGATACAATTTTTGAATCAATAATATGGTACAATGTACTAGCATAATCTTGAATGTTTGGATGAAAGGAGTGCTCATGGTTAATAAATTTATCAATTGATATAGTACAGTCTAGATTGTTATGATAATAAATGGGAATCAAGCGCGGCATTACTTCAATTGACTCTTGTGAGTCTTGTGACTCTTTATACGGAATAATAACGCACATTTTGCTAAATTAGTAAATATGCATAAGAATTCAATTTTTTAATTTGCAAATCGTAAACCACCACGTCGGTCTTCTGTTTCAAAAACCGACCATGTGTCTACAATAAGACGCATTTCTGTATTACGATCATATGTAGACGTTGCAATTTGTTGAAGTTCAAGATATATAGTTGGTCTATCGGCTTCAGAAAAATTTATTGAACCTTCTGGCTGTCGTGTATATGGTGCTCTTCGTCCGCGCTGTTCTCCTAAATCCCAATTAATTACACCAAGTCCCTCGCCAGAATAGCGATCTTCTTTTGCATGCTGTACTATTTTATTCCATACAAGCGGTGGAGATAGTGTTTCTCGGTCTCGTGATGCAATAAGAAAAGAAAGATTGTTGTAATATTCTTTACTGTTTACATCAGATGTTATTTTCCAAAGTCTATTAGCATCAATGTCAGTTTTTTGTCGCATGAAGAAAAATATACGGCTTGCGGGATAAATCGCATCAATACGCCGTGTAACTGCTGCAACTGCACCATTTGCTAATGGTGCATAATCGCGTTCATTAAAATAAAATATATTTTCAAACAGTCGGCAGTATGGATATTCTAATGCTGTTTCCACTAACTCCTTTTGGGTATCAGCATCAACATATACATGGCGCGTTTCTAAATATATTGATGGTTGATCAATCTTGTAGCGATCAAGTGTTTGGAAAGGTGTAAATTGTCCGTTTTTTGTTGTTTGTATTTGTAGCGTTGAATTCCATGGAGTTGGTTTTGCCCGTCCATCACTACACTCAACTAAATCCTCTAGCTTTCGCGTTTTGATGCGTAAACGAAAGGTTTGTGAGCGTATTGCAAAGGAAGGAAAGCCGCCGTCTTCAATACTCTGGCAACCAATAAGAGGTAGTTCTATTCGTAGTGTTGTGGGAGTGGCATTGCGTCCAATAGAAAGGGGTGATCCCTCATGATAACCCGCTAGTTCGTTTTCTAGTAGCCCAGAGTTCAAAGAACCTCGTGAGAGCCGTGAAGCAAATAATGCATCTCCACTATAGTCTTGTAGAAGGATTTGATCTTGATATACTTGTATACTTGAAAAGAGAAAATATCCAATACCTTTTGTATATCCATAAGTGTTGCCTGATGCATCTTGTACAACGGATTTATTGTTGATAGCTGCATAGTTAGATGGGAGCCAACTGGGGAGGGTTATGAGAAGGGTTGGATGGGTAAACACGTCACCTGCAACTTCAAAATCAAATTCTAATGTCTTTCCAAAGTCGCTATTGTTGGTTGGGGGTATTTGGCGACGTTCGTGGACCATTGCGGGAATTCGTTTGTAGTTGTTGCGAAAAGGACTTACTGCTGTGGCTGCGTCAGCTTGAAAATAAATATCTTTATTTCCTCTGGCTACAAGCTCATATAAAGCCCCTTCACTTGTCAGCTGTGACATCTAATGGTAACCCATTTATTATTTTAGACCCCTGTAAATAGATGGCTGATAAGACCTGGAACGCCTATGTAATAAATTTAGAATCAGCTATTGAGCGATGGCATCACATGGAAGCCGAATTCAAAGACACTGCATTAACTGTAATACGATGGCCATGCCAGAAATCAACAACTGGACGAGGATGGGCGGAAGTAGGAAAGACATATGCTGACATCATGAGAAAGCACATGGAAACCGATCCCGAATTTAAACAGTTATGTGTTGTATTTGAGGATGATGCTTTCCGGCTGCAAGATAAAGATACATTTAGCTCACGTATACGAAAGATATTTCCTTATTTGGAAGAAAAAGCTGGGTCATATAGTCATTTTCAAGGTGGTGGTGTATATCCTCAACCATCTAGTATTGAAAGTACAGACCCTCTCATACTACGTTGTGAGTATGTAACGTGCACTACTTTTACAGTATTTGGTAAAGATGCTGCTATGTCGGTATTAGATTATGAAAAAAATATTGATTCTGTTAATACTCCTATTGATAATTATATTGGGCAACAAAATATGGGAAAAATGTTGGTGCCATTTCCCCATTTAGTATGGCAAATTATTGGTATTCCATCAAATATTTCTAGTGCTGATCAAAAGGTAACATTAAACGATGCATTTCGTAATTCTCATAAAACACTTTTAGAATTTACTAGAGCACAGCATGTAGATCCTAATTTATATACGGGCGGTGGTAAAAAAAGAGCAAAAACACTCTCTTTTTTACAATCTGTCTTTAAAAGACAGCGGCAATTAAAACGAAAGGCTCGCACATATAAAACCAAAAAATATCGTTCTAAAAAATAGTAATAATATAGATGGATGCTTCTGAATTAACAAGAATGCGTAATGCGAATGCACAGTTCTGCTATTTGAAGAAAAACGTGCTAACAAAGCAGCCAACATGCTATTCCGACAGTTGTTTAGATTTATCTGGTTGTGCACCCATTCAATATGATTCCTACGCTCAGAAATATTTATTGAAGGAAGGTGCACGCGATATGGGGGGATATACTCCACCAATAATACCAACTTATGACAACAAATTGGGATTTTATGTATTGGGTAACTACGATGGATATGATAATTATCAATATCGTTTCTATGATGGTTGGGGTCCTTTAATAGATTCTGGTATACGTGTTAATACATATGTTATATATAACTCATATACTGGCATTGGGTATCAATATGCTCAGTTTACCGATGGAAGTGTTAATATGATTCTGCAAATACTAGATTCAACTGGTATAATTATTAAAACAATTCGCTATCAATGTATTAGTGGTCCAGATAATTATTATAATGGGCCACGACAGGGTGTATTATATTATGAAACACCTGCTGGAGTAAATACATTTCTATTAATTGACCCCTATTATGGAACTGTAAAAACATATACAACAGATTTGATATTTTCTGGTAAAATTGGTGTAACAGGCAGTGCTGTTTCTTTTATATTAACAGACTGTCCAGACTGTTATTTTTATATTTGGCCATTTACTGCAAGTAGACCATATATGGCTTTAAAATATGATACACTATCATATTTTCCTTATACACCTCCAATTATGGATCATGTTGCATTTGCTACACAAGATCAAAGCGGTAAGTATGATAAAGTAAATGTACTTCTTGCAAATGGAACTTTTCTAACATATACACTTCCAATTACTTATAGTGATATTGATATATCTTATTACGGAATTGATAATAGTCGCTTATATGTAATAGGAAATGATCCTGTTGATGTATATTTATTTACACTTAATGCAACAGATTTTATGAATCCTTCTATAATTAATGGAATTCAACCTCCTAACGGATATAATATAATTGCTCATGTAAATGAAGATAAAGATTATTTAACGGCCCAAAACAATCATTTTGGTATGTATATATATACGGATGATTACGCACCTTATATTGCACCATTTTACAACGCAACATTCATTGGTGTTTTTGAAAATGGTACCTCCTTTTCAAATGATTATACTTATGAGAATTTTGCCATAAGTGATTATGTTGGGCTAAATTCTAATGGTTTTACATTGCTTGGAAATAGTAATGATGACAGTTTAATATCATATACAATTGCTCCTACAACACGATACACTAGGGTATTACCAACTGCTACAATTGATAGAACTTCTGGTTATATTATACAATATGATAATTTAAATGATTATATTTATTTTGATATATACAGTTCCGAAAGTGAGTCTGATACAATACATCGTGGATTTATAATTGATAGCACAAATAATCATGCTCCTTACTATAAAACATATGCGAATAATAACAGGAGTGATATAGTAATCGTAACTTCTGGTAATTCATTATGTTGTACTGGAACACAAGATACACGATTAGCCTATTTCAACCCAACAGTTGGGTTTAATATTGATGATACTACAGATATTTATGAAGGACAAGAACTAAGTGCAACCTACCCTTGGCTAGGGTCAGGAGTTATATTTAGTGTAAATTCTGATGCTAGTTATAATATATTAACATCTAATACCTATACACCCAATATTCATAATTCATTTAATGTTATAAATGATACATTGAATTTGTATGGTTTTTCGGATAATATTAATGTATTAGGCTGGAATGGGGGTGGTCTAAGTGTATATAATTTAGATTCAACTGGTACACTTACTGTAAGTCCAGCTGTAACAACTTCTTGGTGGGGTATATATTTTCAAAATACACCAACAAAGGCTATGTGGGCAGTATATACTTCTGGCAGTACTGGTGGGTTAAAATATGTAGATTATGATATAACAACACATACATATGCATCTTTGAATGAAACGAATACAATAACTAATCTTGTATTACGAACAAATAATTATTATACAGCTAATTATTAGAATGAACTGTAATGTAATTGTATCTCCCCTTGAAGCACCAGGATTAGATTTTAGCAAAAAGAATGATGTACGAGCGGCTATTAACTACTTCCAAGGAATGACACAGAAATTTAGTGTAGATCCTAGTCTAACTGTTAGCGCTGCCAATCTCTTTAGTCTTGCCACTGCCTCTGCCCCCGATTCTATTAAGGCTACACTCCTCTTTTTACGCATAAAGTCTAATGGAAAACTATTGGATATGACTAAGACATTTAATGAGCAAAAGGTTACTGCTGATTCTTTTTTAAAGATAGATGTGCTTGTGAACTAATACGCCTTCATCCGAAACTCGCATGGTTTATCAGCACGCCATGGAAGTGTTAATGTAGCCTTCCGCCCATAACGAACAAAATCAAAGACAAATTCATGTACGTGTTTCTCTTCCGATTTTATCCACATATTTAGTTTCTCCTTTACTTCAACGTATGCTGGTTCAGTATCATGTATTCCTAAATCTCGTATCTGTTTTACCAGATGTATTGTTTCCTTCAGTCGTTCTGCCCGCGATTTTACTTCGGTTGTTCCCATTACTATAATATATTGTGCAGTCTGTTTATATAGGCCTAAACCTATATAAATAAATATATATAGTGAAATGTGTGGAATCTGGTATTGTCTCAGTGACTTATGCACTGCTGCATCTGCGCATTATATCGCTAAAATAAAAGGACGAGGACCTGAGGCTACGCGCTCTATCTCGTTACCATATGGCGGTACTATGGGATTTAACCGCCTTGCTATTAACGGATTGAATCCAGAAGGCATGCAGCCTATGTGCAATGAAACAAAAACACTTTACTGGATGTGTAACGGTGAAATATATAACTGGAAGGAGCTCGCTCTACAATACAATATAAGTGTGAAGTCGCAAAGTGATTGTGAGGTACTTGGTGAACTTTATATGAAGTTACGCGACACCCCTGAAGAGTTTTTCAAATTACTTGATGGTGTATTTGCTCTGGTTATTGTTGATTTGGAACGTAAGACCGTTCTTATTGGTCGTGATCCGTATGGTGTACGCCCACTTTATATTGGTGATAACAACTATTTTAGTTCTGAAATGAAAGGACTTGTACCTTTATGTGAGACTGTTGTGCCATTCATGCCAGGAACCTATCGTTTATATAGTACTGCTGCAACAACAACATTACTTGAAGAAAAGGCTTATTTCCAAATTCCTTTTATGAAGAACCCCCATTATGAGGATGTTACAAGTGCATATCTAGCTCTTCGTATTGCATTAGAGAGCGCTGTGTCTAAACGAATGCTTACTGAACGACCTGTTGCATGTTTGCTAAGTGGTGGTTTAGATAGCAGTTTAATTGCATCGCTTGTTCAAAAGAACTTGAAGGCTCTTGGTCTTCCAGCCCTCAAGACCTTTTGTATTGGAATGGCCGGTTCAACTGACGTGGCATATGCTCGTAAAGTTGCAGATTTTATCGGATCAGACCATACAGAAATTGTGTTAAGTGAAGACGAATTTTTTGCTGCAATTCCAGCTGTTATACGTGATATTGAATCATACGATACTACATCCGTTCGTGCAAGTGTAGGAAATTGGTTAGTAAGCAAATATATACGGGAGCATACTGATTGCAAGGTTGTATTCAATGGCGATGGTAGTGATGAGGTATTTGGATCGTATATGTATTTCTATAATGCACCTAATGATTTTGAGTTTGAAAGTGAGTGCCGTCGTTTGCTAAAAGATATACATTACTTTGATGTATTACGTAGCGACCGTTCCATTAGCTCTCATGGATTGGAGCCGCGTACGCCGTTTTTGGATCGTCAGTTTGTGCAAGTTGCTTTGTCTATTGCGACCTCGTTGCGTCGGCCTGTGAAGGGAAAGGGGCAAGAAGGACAAGTAGAAAAATATTTGTTACGCAGAGCATTTGATAATGGCGAGTTTCTGCCTAGCGAAGTATTATGGCGAAAGAAGGAGGCTTTTAGTGACGGTGTAAGCAGCCTTGAAAAGAGTTGGTATCAGATTATTCAAGAGAAGATTGTCGTGCCTGAGGGATGGAGGGAAAGGGTGTTTAATTATCTACCACCAACAACTCCAGAAATGTACTATTATCGTAGTATATTTGAAAAGATTTATGGCGACAAACGACCTATTCCATATTTCTGGATGCCTAAATGGTGCGTGGGAGTAACGGACCCAAGTGCGCGAACTCTTGCTGCCTATGAATCATAATCTATTAAAAGAAAAGATATGAGATTTTTTACAAGTATATTGGTATTACTAGGCGTAAATACAGTTGCATCTTTAGCATGTGTATGTACGACTTCTGGGCTTATATGTGATTATTATTGTTCTACCACCTTTTGCTCTTGTGGTTTGGATGGAATTGGTACGCGGTTTAATACTGCCCCTGGAACACGGTGTGTAAATGGTGAACAAGTATATACGTTGCAATGCGATGCTACTTCTAGCTTAACATCTGTGCCTAGTTTAACATCTGTAGCTAGCTTAACATCTCTGCCTAGCTTAACATCTGCTTATAGTTTAACACCCGTTTCTAGCTTAACATCTGCAGCTAGTAAAACATCAGTATCTACTTTAACACCTGTAATTACTACAACACCTCATTATACATTAACACCAGCATTTACTATAACACCTTCTATAAGTTCATTATCAACTTTAACAAGTATATATAGTATGACAGCTTCTAATACAGCAGTTATTACAATAACTTCAAGATCTTCATCCACTCTTACTGCAGTTATTACAATAAGTTCAAGATCTTCAGCGAGTGTTAGTGCAGTTATTACAATAACAATAACACCTATTAGTACACCATCACCTCTTAGTACAATAACACCTATTAGTACACCATCACCTCTTAGTACAATAACACCTATTAGTACACCATCACCTCTTAGTACACGATCTGCTCTTAGTACAATAACACCTATTCGTACACCAACAAACTCTTTTTTTACCACAACAACAACTGAAACTATTAGTATATCGCCGTATTTAATTACAAATTCACCATTTACAACAAGTATATCATCTAATAAAACTACAACAAATCCGTTAACATATACAAAAACACATAATGCATCTTCTACAAAAGCATTAACTTCTACAAAAAAACATTCTTCTAGTTCACATATTTCATTGAAAACATTTACATTACTTTCTGTATTGGTTATAAGTTTTATTTTATAGTATCTAAATAATGTAATATATGTACATATATGTGTTTAGCATTAACAAAAAAAGGGACCACATGTAAGAATAAAAATTGTACATTACATAATCAAGAAATAAATAATATATTATATAATGCAAGGGAATTATTGGAGTTGGAAGTAGAAAACTGGAGTTCACAACGCATATATATAGAAGGATATATGCAACTTGCTCTTTGGCTTCTTACGAAAGATGTAGAAATAAAAAAATTGGTTTCTTTTTCGTCTAGTTATAACTATCAAAATGACATCTAAAACTCAAACATGTAAAGGTCGCACTGTATCAGATAGTGTGGGGATTGGTAAATTCCCATTCTATACTGTTGATGGATTATCTGGTTATTATTATCATGTAGCAAGGCGTTGTAAGAATCTTGCCGACGATCTTTGTGAGAGTTGTGCTGAAAAACATAAACGCCTTGAGAGCTGTAGTTTCAGTAAAGACAGCAATATTAAAGGTGTTCCACATCCATCTGTACTACATGGTCGTGTAGATGAGCCTATTCCACTATGGAGTCATATTGAAGGTGGCGAATGGTTTAAAAAAATGGTGCAGAAAGGCTATATGAAGGAAAAGGTGATTATTGATGAAAAAGCTGTACTTGAATTTGTAGTAAATCTTAAAGGAACTATTCCTGCAAAGATTACGCAAATACTTGCAACATATCCGAAAATGACAAAAGCTGCAGCATTACGTTTTATTAAGTTGTCTAAAATTGTACCTGAAAGTCCAATGATTGTACATCCTACTTTGAAAGAAGAGGTGTATGATGTGGTTGAAGTGCATGTAAGCAAAATTACTATTACTGGAAAGGAGTATTACTATGAACCTGTAAAGGGAAAAGTGTATTCACTTGACTTTCAATATCTTGGGCGTTATAATAGGTCTGAAGAAATGCTTCATAATGAATATCCTGATAGTGATGCAGAACCATGTTTGTAGGTTTTCAAAAAAAAGTCTTGGATATGTCGTATTTTAGAAAAAAAATCGCAAAAATTTTAAAAAATTGAATCGTTTTTTTCTGGAAGATATTTTTGTGGATATGTAGCACAGTGGTAGAAGCATGGATCTTATAGTAGTATGAGCTAGTCCGGGGTCGTGAGTTCGATCCTCACCATGTCCATTTTTTTATTGTATTTTTTACAAAAATTGATATAGTAATATCTAATCTATAAATAAATGGCTAGAAAGAATTGTATAGAACTTGATTGTACTACAGGAGCAAGAGATAAAAGTGGAAAATGCATTGCTCATGGGGGTAAAAGATGTATAGAACCCAATTGTACCTCTGGTGCTAGAGGAAAATTAGATAAATGTAAATTACATGGCGGAGATAAACGTTGCATTGAAACTGACTGTATGTCTAGCGCAGCAGATAAATCCGACACATGTAAATTTCATAATGGTGGTATAAGATGTATAGTAGCCAATTGTATAACAAGTGCTAGATTACCTAGTGATAAATGTGTTAAACATAATGGTGGTAAAAGATGTATAGAAATTGGTTGTAAATCAAGTGCTCAAGGAAAAACAGATAAATGTTTAAAACATAAAGGAGGTGTGAGATGTATTATAACTGGATGTACTTCTAGTGCTAGATTGCCTAGTAATAAATGTATGGCTCATGGTGCTGGCAAACGATGCCCCAACTGTATCACATGGCCAGATTCAAGAATAAGTTCATCAAAGCATGACAACTACTGCGCCACATGCTTCAAACGCCTCTTCCCAAACGACCCCCGCAGCAAAGCTACACGTGAACACTCCAAAGAACTCCGCGTAAGAAATACAATTAATGAACACTTTGAAGGCTTCATTCACGATATTCCATTATATACAGGCCACTGTGACTGCACGCATAGAAGAAGAATAGATCACCGAAAACTCATAGGAAACACTATATTAGCAATAGAAACGGATGAGTTTGCTCACGCATCCTATGATAAAAAAGATGAAGAAATCCGTTATGATGATTTATATATGATTCATAGCGGAAAGTGGATATTCATTCGTTTTAATCCTGATGGGGAAATTGATATGTTTGATAAATTAGACAAACTTGTTGAAACGATTCAAGATTCTATTGAACGAATTCATGTTGAAGAAAATACTGAACCTCTTGAAATTATTAAGTTATTCTACTAACGTCTAGTCTTTCTGCTCTTCTTACTTTTGCTCGTCTTTCTTGTTCCACCATGAAAATTCAATGGCAAATGGAGTCTGGCATAAGTTTTTATATATTCCTCTAAACGAGCTACAGCTTCTGGACCTTGGGCTTTAGCTTTTTCTCGCTCTATTTCAACTAATTTATCCATTTTTTCCCGTTTATCTACATTAAAATTTGTCTCCATTCTCATTGCACCAAATTCGTTTCGCCATTGGCGATGTTCACGTGTTGCACGACGTATTTTTTCTGCTTTAATCTTTTGTGCATTGTTTCTTTTTCTCGTTCCAGTTTCTATATTTGCACTTGCTTGTTCTTTTGATGCCATTCCAAACTCTGGATTAGATTTTGCTAAATATTTAGTTCTATATTTTGATTCTATAATATTTTTATTTCTAACATTTTTAAATTTATTGTAGATGTTTTTATTTGATGTTTTTAGATTTCTTAATTTTTCTTCATTTAATATATTATTTCTTAAAATCGGATGATTATAATATAAGTTGCTATTTTTATCAAATACTGTTTCATATAATTCTTCAGATTTATCAATTGCTCTACACACAAAATTATAATATACACCAGTTCCGATTTTATCTATCATATCTTTTTGAAATACATAACACATTTTTGTAAAATCACTATTTTCTACTAATTCATCTAATGTTGTAGTTCCCAATGTATCTAAAAAATCTTTTACATCTGCTTGTTTTGGTAATACACTTCCCTCATAACCCTTAATGATTAGTGAGGTGTCCAACGGAGTATCGCTTTGAAGATATAGTTGTTTATTATGTTCTTTACATAATGCTTCATCATCCATATCAATCAAACCCGATTGTATATCAAATGTTCGTACATCATCATCCTTTTTATCGTATACTGATAATAATGTATATAAAAAATTAGGACAAGTCATTCCTTCTGTAAAAAGTAAAACTGAACCAACCGCTTCTATAATTTCATTACTATATTTTATAGGATCTTTTAACATTTCAATAGGGAGCTTACATAATGCATCTTCTTGATTAATA
>Ga0214919_10002921_pt1 | contig 26386 bp, 24 predicted proteins | sample LL1503_MetaG_FD_177994 | JGI IMG/M metagenome (GOLD analysis project Ga0214919, IMG submission 177994) | Freshwater microbial communities from Lake Lanier, Atlanta, Georgia, United States - LL-1503 | ecosystem: Environmental > Aquatic > Freshwater > Lake | place: USA: Georgia | collected...
AATAATTGAAATTCGAGATATAAATTGAAACTTTTCGCATAAAAATTCAAAAAAATGAGCATTTTTTGCCTCTATAAATTTTTTTGTTTTTATGGCGTTAAATTTCTGCCGTTTTCAACGGGGCCTGGATGGGTTCTAAAGACCCCAATTTTTTGGGCAAATTCAAAACGGCTTGGGATGAAAATTTTAAGCAAAATAGCAGCTTAGTTTTTGTGCTCTGTGGCTCTATTTCCGCATGGATTGAAGACAATATTTTAAAAAATACAGGTTTTGTTGGGCGTTTATCTCTCGTTTTAACTTTAAAAGAGCTCAGTCTCAAAGACAGTGTTTTATTATTAAAAGCAGTGGGCTTTCAAGGGCCGCCCATGGAGATGTTAAAAGTTTTAGCAGTGACTGGTGGCGTCCCTCGATATCTTGAAGAAATTCGGGGTGACCGGCTTGCAGAAGAAAATATTAGAGCCCTGTGTTTTAAAGAAGAAGGGGTGTTATTTCGAGAATTCCAAGAGATCTTTGTAGATATTTTTTCCAGACGGTGTGACTTATATCAAGCGATCGTCTCTGTTTTGAGTGAAGGCGATTTGGAGCTTTCTGAGATTTCAGAGCGCAGCAAATTATCTAAAAATGGCAGGTTAAGTGAGTACTTGGAGGACTTGATTGCTTCTGGATTTGTGCAAAGAGATTTCACCTGGAATTTAAAAAACGGTGAGCCGTCTTTACTCAGTCATTATCGTTTATCCGATAATTATCTTCGTTTTTATCTTAAATATATTGAAAAAAATCGTTTAAAAATTGCAAATCAATATTTTAAAAATCGCTCTATTCAAACGCTTCCCGGGTGGGAAAGCATTATGGGCTTACAATTTGAAAATCTAGTTTTAAATAATCGAGCTTTACTTTGGGAGACATTACATATTCAGCCGGAAGACATCGTTTCAGATAATCCCTATTTTCAAAGGCCTCAGGTGCGAAAACAGGGCTGCCAAGTTGATTATTTAATTCAGGTTCGAAGTAATGTTTTGTATGTTTGTGAAATTAAATTTTCTAAAAATCCCTTGGGACTGAGCATTGTTCAAGAACTTAAAGAAAAGCTTGAAAAGCTATCGCTGCCTCGGGGTTATGCGGCTGTTCCAGTTTTAATTCATGTCGGAGGGGTTCTGGATTCTGTCTTAGAGTCTGAATATTTCATCAAGATTATTGATTACGCTGAGTTCTTAAACTAATCCCTAAAAAACTTCTCTTTCTCAATCTCAAATAAATACACTCGGCAGGGCAAGGTTCCATTATATAAAGGGTAAGACTTGTGGGATCGCATACGAAGATGCTGAGTGCATTCTTTGGGCGCGCCTGAGAAAACAGCCATGTGCCAGCCCATAAAATGAGCTTTTAAAGCGTCCCCAAAGCCCTTAAATAAAAGATCTAAAGACTCAAAATCACCGGGATTCATGCGCTCGCCATAAGGGGGGTTGCAGATGATAAGCCGATTATTTTTTTGAGGGGTGTCTTGATCTCGTCTCTCCCCTGGCGGGAGAGACAGCTCAACGGGCTCTTGGTCCGTTGGGCAGAGAGGGGGTGTTAATTCTTCTGGATATTTTAATTCCGTACAGTCCCCTAGTTTCACAGAGATATAACTGGCTAAGCCGGCTTTCGAAATATTCTCTTGGCTTTTCGCAATCGCCTCCGGGTGAATATCCGAGCCTAAGATTTTCACATCTTTTCGCGTTAAACCTTTAGATTGCCGATCTTCGGCTTCTTTTAATAATTTTCTCCAAATTTCTCCGTCATGATGCTTCCAGCCCAAGAATCCAAAATAAGTGCGGTCTAAACCTGGTGCGATATCAAACGCCATGAAAGCCGCTTCGATTAATAAAGTCCCTGTGCCGCACATCGGGTCTAGTAATACTGGGTTTTCTTGTTTTAAATATTTCGGCCAACCTGCGCGGATTAAAATCGCAGCAGCCAGGGTTTCTTTTAGGGGCGCTTTTCCACCTTCTAATCTATAACCCCGACGATGCAGGCTCTCTCCAGATAGGCTCAAACTTAAAGTACAAAACTCACCATCCATATGTAAGTTTAATAAAACATCCGGTCTACTAGTTTCTATAGACGGCCGATCTCCAGTGACTTTTCTAAATTGATCAACAATGGCATCTTTAATTCTCTGGGCGGTATATAAACTATGGGTCATAAAGTTATGTTCCCCAGTGATATCCACGGCGAAAGTCCGGTCTAGGTCTAAATGCTCTGACCATCTTATTTTCTGGATTTCTCTGTATAAACCCTGGCTATCTCGGACTTCAAATTCAACCAGTTTTAATAAAACCTGATTGGCTAATCTGGACCACAGGCAAATTCGATAAGCCAGCTCCAGTGTCCCCTCGACGTAAACCCCTGCGACGGTTTCTTTTAATACAACATTGTTATTTCCAATCTCTAATATTTCTTCGCGTAATAAACCTTCCAGATTTTTGGCGCAGGTCACAAAGAAAATAAAAGTAGATTTTTTAGAGTGAGGGGGTGTCTGAGAATAAGAAGGGGAGTAAGTCATGATGTTATTTGTACGTTCCAGTATTAAATCCGGTCTTAAAAAGGGGGCAATACCCATCCGGATTCAGGTCAAAAAGAGCGGCATTGTACTGGAGAATCCTTTTAGATGCATGAGTAATTTCTGGACGTTTCGTCACAAAATCACTAGGGCTATTTTTATTTATTTTAAATTTAAAAGCCTCTCTAAATCTCAGTTTTATGATTTTAATCAATGAAAATTGATGAGCTGATGATAAATTTAGCGTGTTTATTATCTTTATTTAATTTTGATTTAAACATTGTCTAATAAATTAACCCCGCAAAGTAAAAAGCAAGTTAATAACTATAAAAAAATAAACATCGCCGCGGGTGATGAAGGAGATCAAAATGTCAGGGTTAAATAAAAAAATAGAAGAGTTAACACTAAAAGCAGAGCAAGCTCGCTCGATGAGTGTGCCTGTTGGTGAAGGGTATGACGTATGCAAAGAAAAGCATGTATTAAAAATAAAAGCTTTGAAATTCGCGTTAGATAACTTGAAATCTGAAATTATGAAAAATTTTACACAGGAGGAACAGGAGAAAATTGAAAAGGCGCAAAAAGATGTAAAAGATGCGATAAAGTATTTTTCTCCACCAGTTTCAGATGCTGATAGCTCTTCAACTAGTCCAAGTCCACTGAGTGTGGATTTAACCCCTGCATCGGCTGGTTCGTCTGGCGGATCTAGCGGTTCTTCTCCTGTAGGCAGTGTTGTTTTCTCAGGAGATGAGGTTCGTACTCCCGATCTTCCATCTTCTAATACTCCTGTGGTTTTGAATTTTGAAGTAGGGAATAAACCACGTATTTTGATTGGAGCTACTTCTGCAACAAAATTTTCAGGCACACCGAGACGGGCAGGGGGGGCTCTTCCAGTCCAACGGCCTTATACAGCATTCCAGCATATGAAAAATTTTACACAGGAGGAACAGGAGAAAATTGAAAAGGCGCAAAAAAGTGTTGTTTTCTCAGGAGATGAGGTTCGTACTCGTACTCCCGATCTTCCAGTCCAACGGTCTTATACAGCATTCCAGCAAGCGTATTACGAGAAAGTAGAAGAGCTCGAAACAACTTCTAGACATGGCGGGACTGAGATTAACTGGTCTCAAAGAGAGTTAAATGAATTAAAGCCTGCCAAAGCTTGGCATAAAGCGTTTTTCGATGATGCCAAGACAGAAAGTTCGAAGCGTGCAGTAAAACTTTATCTATTGTTTGCTATCGCCAATGGGAGTTTCCAGATCGATGAATCGAGGTCTTGTGGGGTCCATAATTTGCATGTTGCTAAAGAAATCCTAGGGACTCATTTAGATAGGGGTCTCAAAGGTGCCATCAAATTTACCTGTTTTAGAGATACTAATAGCCTTTCTTGTTTGAAAGCTTTTCAGAAGGCAGTGAAAGCGCCTACTTATTCAGACACCAAATATGAGTTACAAGGGAAAGCGATAGATCCAGTGAAGCATATAAAGCAGGGGGTTAGCTTGTTTGATAAATGGCTAGCAAGCCCCCAGCCAGATTCATATAGAGCTAGTGTTTCAATTAGGGGATAGAAAAACAAAATCATTCACTAAACCCCCACCCCGTGGGGGTTTTTATTTTAGAAGCCCCATAACTTATGCTTAATCTTTAAGTATTAAGATACTCTGCCTTTTCCACTGTATTTAGGGTTTAGAAAAATATCTTGAGGGCTTGTTTAAGCAGCGCTCCACAGTGGGTTTTATCTAAAAAAATAAAAAATTGAATAGGAGATTCTTAATGTCAGGCCAAGTGGATTACAGCTTTAAAAAATTATTTAGAGAATTAAAACAAGGATTGGATGAAATTAGCCCTAATATTGACGGGCTTGAGCAGAAGATCAGTGCCTATAACAGCAGATCTAGCTCTTTATTTAGGGAGGCCTGTTCTAAAGGGGATGAGGGATATCGATATAAGTTGGTTCTTAAGCTTCTGCTGTTAAAAATAGAGTTAGAACGTTTTGCAAACCTTCTTCAAAATTCGCAAGAAGGGTCTTTTTTGGTTAATGGCGTTAAAGCGCTAATTGAAAATGACGTTAAAGCGCTAATTGAAAATGTTGATAGAAGTCTAGAAAAATTAAAGCCTCAGTGTCCTGATTTGCTTGGGAGTGTCACTAGAGCCATGAGTCCATTGGGGTTTTGGGCAGAATATATAAGCCCGATTAGCTCAGTTAGAACTAGATTAGATGCTATTCCAGAGGGCAGTGATTCAGATGATGATGCTGAAAGTCTTTCATTTTTTCCAAGCAACTTAATTGCCATTGAAGAAGCTATGAGTCCGATGGCTAATGTAACAGCCCATTGGGCCGAAGTACGTCGTCGAATTGATGAGTCAGCTGATCAATCATCAATGGATCGTTTTTTAGGTGGCATAAATTTTTCGTCTCCAGTGAGTCCAGGTTTTCCAAGTAACTTAAGTGTCACTGGAGCCATGAGTCCAGTTGGTTTTGATGCAGGGGCTTTAAGCCCAATAAGAAGAGTTGGATTCGATGCTGTTTCAGAGGGCAGTGATTCAGATGATGATGCTGCTGCGGTGAGTCTTGTTAGTCGCAATTCCAGTGTTCATGGTGCTGGAAGTCTTTCATTTTCTAGTTCGGATGATGGTAGGACGCCTGTTACTCGCCCGACAGCATCTCTGACTCAAGCTGCAGTGAACTGGGAAAAAAAGTGGGACGCCGCAACGGATAGCGTTGAAAAACGCCAAGTAAAAATAGATCTGTTAGTAGCGATTGCTGATGGCTCTTTTCGTATTGCGACGGTTTCAAATGACAGGAACACACAGGCTATCGTCACGAATAGTTTAGAATTGGCCCGAAGTATTTTTACAGAGCGCTTAAAGTACAAATGCTATAAGGGTTTTGTTAAAACAACCAGGAGCGAAGATTGTCTCAATGCATTTATTGCGGCTTCTAAATTATTATCCAATACACAAGCGCGTTTGGATGGTTTTGCTGTAGCACGAAAACATTTCGCCAAGGTGGTTGATCCAATGAGTATGAGTGACACGAAGAAAGAAGAGCTTGTCGCAAATTTTTGGAGTGCGACTCAGAATCTTTGTAAGCCATCGACACTGATTGCTCCAAGAACAGATCGACATAATGTGTCTTTTAATCAAGATACTGGCGAGGTGGCGAGACCCTTGAGATAAATCTTAACCCCGCGCCCCGCGGGGTTTTTATTGGGGTTGTTTTTTGATTTTTTATCCTGCTTTTTATCCCGCTTGGCCTGTAGAGCCACTTTTCTGTATACTCGCCCGCTTTTGCCCTCGGTCCATGGTTTTTTAAACAGGGACGAACACAAGGTTCGCCCCTCCACTGGATATAGGGATTGATATTGTTTTTTTGAATTAAAGCGGATGAGTGATGTCTGAAAATTTAAGTAAAGATTTATCTAGTAAAAATTTATCTGGAGATTTGTTAGAGATTTCTAGGCGCAGGACTTTTGCGATTATTTCCCACCCTGATGCAGGTAAGACCACTTTGACTGAAAAGTTTTTATTATTCGGCGGGGCGATTGCTTTAGCTGGAACTGTCAAAGGCAAGAAGTCTGGAAGAACGGCGACGTCCGATTGGATGGAAATGGAAAAGCAGCGGGGGATTTCTATTACTACTTCCGTGATGCAGTTTCCCTATGGACAGGGTCCAGAAGAATGCATGGTGAATTTATTAGACACCCCAGGACATGCGGATTTCTCTGAAGATACGTATAGAACTTTAACAGCGGTTGATTCGGCTTTGATGGTGATTGACGCCGCGAAGGGTGTTGAAGAGCGGACTATAAAACTCATGGAAGTCTGTCGGATGAGAGACACGCCGATTATTAGTTTTATTAATAAGCTAGATCGTGAGACTAGAGATCCCATGGATGTCTTAGACGAAATAGAGAAAATCCTAAAAATAAAATGTGCGCCTTTAGTCTGGCCCTTAGGCTCTGGCCAGCATTTTCGGGGTATTTATTTAATTAAATTAGATAAAGTGATTTTGTTTGAAAAAGGCCATGGGGATAAAATTTTTAACTATGAAGAAGTGTCTGGGATTGATAATAAAATTTTGGATGAAAAATTTTCTGATGAGATCGAAAGTATTCGCGCTGAGATAGATTTAGTCAAAATGGCGGCGCATGAATTTAATCAAGAAGAATTTTTAAGCGGCAAATTAACCCCTGTATTTTTCGGAACGGCTTTGGGCAATTTTGGAATCAAAGAGCTCTTAGATAATTTTATAAAAATAGCGCCAGGGCCTGGTGTAAGACAAGCTGAGCAAAGATTAGTGAGTGCTGAAGAAGAAAAATTTTCAGGATTTGTTTTTAAAATCCAGGCCAATATGGATCCTAATCATCGAGATCGAATTGCTTTTTTAAGAATATGTTCTGGGAAATATTCTAAAGGCATGAGGCTGTACCAAGTTAGGACGGATAAGTCTTTATTGATTTCGAATGCGCTGACTTTTATGGCAGGAGATCGATCTCACACAGACGAGGCTTATTCTGGAGATATCATTGGGATTTATAACCATGGGGTGATTCAGGTTGGCGATAGTTTTAGCCAGAGTGATAAGAATGACAAAGGCGAAAAATTAAAATTTACGGGCATTCCGTTTTTTGCGCCTGAATTATTTAAGCGCGTTATTTTAAAAGATCCGTTAAAGATGAAAGCGCTTCAGAAGGGCCTGGTTCAATTATCGGAAGAAGGCGCGACGCAGGTATTTAAACCCCAGAGAAATAATGATTTGATCTTAGGGGCTGTCGGGATTTTGCAATTTGATGTGGTTGCTCATCGCTTATTAAATGAGTACGGGGTGAGCTGTGTTTATGACGCCATTCCTATTTCTACGGCGAGATGGGTTCGCGCTAAAAATAATGATGTCAAAATTTGGGAAGAGTTTGAAAAAAAAGCCGGCGATCAGTTGGCTTTAGATGCCGCTGGTCGATGGGTCTATTTAGCGCCAAGTTTGGTGAATTTAAGCCTGATGCAAGAGAGATATAAAGAGATTGAGTTTCTAAACTCGGTGCCTGTTTAATATTTCCCCCTCTCTGCCCCTTCGGGTCTGTCTCTCCCGCGGGGGGAGAGACAAAATCAGAGTTAATTAAAAATTTTTTATGGAGAGAATATGAGAATAATTTTGCTAGGCGCCCCAGGGGCTGGAAAAGGCACTCAAGCCCAATTTATCAAAGAGGCTTTAGGAATTCCCCAGGTTTCTACAGGGGATATGTTAAGACAGGCCATGGCTGAGGGGACTGAGTTAGGCTTAAAAGCTAAAAAAATTATGGAGTCAGGCGGTTTAGTGCCTGATGATTTAATGATTGCTCTAGTCGAAGAACGATTGAAAAAAATAGATTGCAAGAATGGCTTTTTATTAGATGGGTTTCCCAGAACTTTGCCACAAGCGGAGGCTTTGACGAAAGATGTGGGAATAGACTGCGTGATAGAAATTAAAGTGAATCACGAAGAAATTATAAAGAGATTATCTGGAAGAAGAGTGCATCCAGGCTCTGGAAGGGTTTACCACCATAGTTTTCATCCGCCGAAAGTAGAAGGCTTAGATGACCTGACGGGAGAAGCGCTGATTCAAAGAGATGATGACAAAGAAGAGACAGTGAGACATAGGCTCAATGTCTATCAAACTTTGACGCATCCTTTGGTGAGCTACTATAAAGAGCTGTCGAAAAATAAGGGCTTAAAGAAATATATCGAAGTGGATGGGATGAGAGAAGTCTCTGAAGTGAAGCAAGAGATTTTTAGAGCATTGGGGGTGTAGGTTTTAACTGTCTTCCTCTTCTCTGCACCTCGATTTCATCTTCAGGTACGAAATTTTGATCAATCAGGGAGAGGGCGATGCCAGATAAATTAGATAAAAGAGAGTTGGTCATGACTGAAATTATGCCGCCCCAGGCTGCTAATTTTTCAGGTCATGTGCATGGTGGTTATTTAATGTCTTTGCTCGATCGCGTGGCTTATTCTTGTGCGGCAAGATATACAGGCGCTTACACGGTAACGCTTTCTGTTGATCAGGTTTTATTTAAAGAGCCGATTTTTGTCGGTGAGTTAGTGACTTTTTTTGCTTGTGTGAATTTTGTCGGCACGACGTCTTTAGAAATTGGCATTAAAGTTGTCGCTGAGAATATTTTGACTGGAATAATCAGACATACCAATACTTGCTATTTCACCATGGTGAGTATCGATGATCAGGGTAAGCCTAAAAAAATTAACCCCTTAGTTTTTAGGCATAAGATAGATGAATATAGATTTGAAGAGGCTAAGTTAAGGCGCCAGATGCGCTTTGATAATCAGGCAAAACATCAAGCGCATAAGGCAGAAATTAGGAAGGCAACTTAGTATGGCGCCTGTGCTTAGGATGGCTGGGCTGATCGTCGGTGGTGGAGCTCACCGCGCTCGGCTAGAGCACGTTTAGATCTTTTACTGAGTCCCTCTTCTGATAAGTAATGTTGCTTGAAAGGATCTGGTGGCATGGTGGAGCCTATTCTGCTCAGTGGGCACCCCTGTTTGTCGCCAGGGTTATAAGCCTGAAGTCCCAGATCCATCTCTTGCATCTCTGTTGATAATCTTTGATGCAGTCTGTAAAGGACCTTGTGTTCAAGAGGTCTAATTCTCTCCGCATAGAACTGTTCTTGCGCCTGATCATCTCCAGGGTGCGTTAATATGGCCAGCTCTCTGAGTGTTCTTTGTGCGACTGTAATCGCTCGATCTGCATCGACTTGGAAAGAGGGCTGCTGAAGGTCCTCATTCTTATGCCGTATATCAATGGGATTAAGTTCGAGTTTTTTTTGTAACTCTGGGGGTACGGAGAGCTTCATGTTTAATTGATTGCTTGCGAAATCACGAAACCATTTTTTGGCTGTTGTAGCCCGGGATGGGCCTGGAATATCGCCTGGGAGAGTGCTTTTAAGACTGAGCTTTCTATTGCGTTGATCAACAAGGGCGCATATTTCCTGAACTAAGATTTGAATTTGTTCATCGTAAAATTTTGTGATGAGTGAGTGGGTTGTAATGGTGGGTGTGTCAGTATTTTGAGCGCCACAGTAGTTTTTTAATTTTTTGCTGAACAATTTCCAATAATGTTCGCCTAATTTATAGGTTGCATCAATTTTTGTCGTTGTCATGGAGTAAGCGGTCACGAAGCCTGCAATGCCTCGAGAGAAGGGATCTAGAAGAGGAGAGCTCGCGCAGTAATACCAGCCTGAAGATCCTTGGAGAAAAGAAACGAGGGTCGCGATCGGGAGGGCGGGTTTTTCACGCATTTCATTAATAACGCGCTGCCATAAGGGCTTGGGGGTGATTTTTTCATAGCTGACGGTGAAGGAGGGATGCCCTAATTCTTTGCGAACAAAATCAATATGCGCATCAAACGTTTCTTTATTTAAACCAAAGACGGCTAAGGTACAAAAGATAGACCAGGCTAAGCGCAAAGCATTGGATGAAATCACGGTCCAAAAATCATAGTTACCACTGATATTTGAGAACCCTCCTGCAACAGAGAGGCTTACGGAAAGAATGACAACGAGACATTCCCGAAGGTAGGGCCATTTGCCATTGACCCCTACGAAAACAGCTGAGTGAGAGAATTTTTTTAATCGTGCGTCTTTGGTTGGCAGGGCGTCGGCTTCAGGCATCCGCGGAGCGGCGGCAGAGTTCGCTGGAAGTAATGGGGTTTGATGGTTGGGTTCTTGTTTTACCCGTACTATTTGAGGGAGGGTTTTTCGACTTTTAGGCTTGCTTGGTGTCGTGTGATCTTTTCCTCCTTGTTCCAGGGTGGACACAGTGGAAGTAGACACAGTGGAAATAGAAGCAGTGGAAATAGAAGCAGTGGAAATAGAAGCAGTGGAAATAGAAGCAGTTGGTGGATCAATATTTTGGCTTCTTGGAATAAGGAGCATCTGCTGATCCATATAAGCAAACTCTGCGTCAAGATCAGCAATCGTACCTGCAATGTCTTTTAATAAATGATTGAGAGGATATTCTGGCCGTTCCCCTAAGTCTCTAAGGTCGCAAATGTAGGCGTTGATATCTGTTTTTATGCTTTCATATATTTCAGTGGCTAGTTCTTTTTCATAAGCTGTTCGTTTGATTTTTTCCAATGCAACTCTCTTTTCTGAGTATTGGCTTAAGGCTGCACTGAGATTTTTTAGGGCGTTATCTAGTAGTTTTTTTTCAGACGCTAATGCAGGGTTTCTGGTGCCAAATAGTCTTTCTAAAAGAGCAGCCCAATCTTGTGTTAGCTGAGAAGATTTATTGGTTCCTACTTGAAAGTTAGTGAGAAAAACGCCCCCTAAAAAGAAAGGTCGTAGGATGGGCCCTAACCCCCCAAGATAAGGAGGGAAGTTAGTGGCAATTACTAGACCAAGGTTTCCGATGGAATAGCCAAACCCCAGAGCCGCATCAGCGCAATTAGCCCAGACCGTTTTTTTATAGGGTGGGATTGAAAGATTGGTTTTAGATTGATGTCGACGTTGAATTGTTTCTAGGGGCGTATTTTTTAAAACAGCATTGAGAAAGAGCTCTGAGATTCTTTTGTTATTGCTGTAATAAAAAAAAATGGAAGCAGCAGAACCTATCCCAGCAAGAATCCAAGCAACAGGGGTTCCCCACGTGCCACGTAGGCCTAAATTCATAAAGAAAGAACTAATGCCAGGTAAAGGTTTGGCGGCAGCAAGGACTGCTGCGATCCAGCTCACAACTTTTGCAGTGAAAAATGTTCGTTCTTTCCATCGGGGGAGCTCACCTTTGATGTCTGGTGCAGGGAATTGAGCGGTTCCTTGCTCACCTAAACAGGTTGTCGCGCTTATGTGTGCAGTTGACCAACCTTTGCCATCAAAAAGGTCTGTATTTTGTAGGCAGCCATTGACAAACCAAAATTGCTGAGGCTTTCTGATGTTACCAAAACCTTCAATTCGTAAGACCAACCCATCGAACAAGCGGTTATTTTTATCTTGCCTAAACAATTGGGCGTTTTTTTCATGAAAATCATCTAAGACCCATTGCAAAAAAGCTGTTTTATTAGGTTCTGAAATTTTTATTCTTTCTGCTGCGGCGGCGGCTTCCGCTTCTGCTTCCGCGTCTGTTCTCCCTTCTTTTTTTGCTTTTTCTTTTGTTTGTCTTCTTGCGGTTACTTTGGCTTTGAAGGCATTGAGTACTTCTTCAGGGGGCTGATTGAGACTTGCTTCTAATGCGCCAGCTGTGAGGGGTTTTAGATTTTCTAGATCTGGAGGATCTTGAAGCCACTGCCCTGTAAAGAAAGAGCCAGAATGATTGCCGAGGCTCGCAAGCTCAGGAGAGCTCGCACTGAATGGACTGGAATACGGTACAGCGATTATGTCCGGTAAGCTATTTTGATGTTCTAATTTCATTGCTTCAACTCTTTGACGGTAAGTATTTACCTCGCCGGATGGGGGGAGTTCTTCCGTATGATTAGAAGCGGGTGTTATTGAGTCAGAGTGTGATCGGGCTGCTGCTTCGGCCTGTTTATAAGGGTTGCGGTCATTAGAGAGTGAGAAGCCCCGTAAGAACTGATGATCATGTCTTTGCAGGGTATCAGGATCCGCATATTCCAAAAGAGAAGTGGTGGATTGAGCTTGTCCCACCCCCGCTCCTGCTGCGTTGCTTTGAGTTGCTCCTGAGGGGCGATCTAGAAGAGAGGAGAATCTGGCAGAAGAGGGAGTGCCTTGATAATAATAAACCAGAATCCCTGCATCTTGATAAAATTTTCCAGGGTGAATTCGGGGGTCATGTTCTGTGTCACTGAAAGTCTGACGAGTTTGATGACGAAAAGCCCCATTACTAACACCGGCCATTGAATACACTCCACTCCTGATTGAAGACAGGGGCATTATTCAGAGCAGTGAATTAAATGCAACGGGGGCTCTAAAAATTCTTTTTTTTTGAAAGCTTTATCACCGCCCAATTGAATGGTTTTTTTATTTAGAGTTTTATTTTTTAATTTAATTTTATTAAATCTTCTAAGATTTCATCTTGTAGATTTCTGCCAGGTCCAATAAATCCAGGGAGATTATTCACCAGGATAGAAAACACAAAAACTTTCCCAGAGGGTGTTTTTAAATAGCCAGAAAGTGTTGATATGCCACGCATAGAGCCTGTTTTTGCATAGACATTGCCTAATAATAAATTTTTATTCATGCGGAATTTTAAAGAGCCAGAAATGCCCGATCTTGGTAAAGAATTAAAAAGCATATTTTTTAAAACAGGATCTTGGTAAGCCGCTTCTAAAATATTTACAAAATCTTGAGGTGTTATTCGATTATCTCTGGATAATCCAGCGCCATCTTTAATCACATGGTTGGAAGAAAGCATTTGATGATTAAAGTTTTTAATAAAATTCTGAATATTAATGTCTAAAGCTTGGGCACCCGCTTGATAAGAGCCGTTCCCATAAAATTTAAATCCAACCGCTTTAGTTAAACTTCCTGCGTATAAATTATCTGACCAGGGCAGCATGTTATTAATTAAATCAGGGAGAGGCAAAGAGTCATGCTCAGCAATGATTTTTAAATTTTTAGCAATATTGGGGTCTATTGGGGTTGGGTTATTTATAAATTTCCCGGAAAAATTTATATAATTATTTTTTAAAGCCTGGGAAATAATAGTCTGCGCATAGTTAATAGGATCTTGATCGGCTTCGATACTGGCGTTTTTTCCAGTCCCCAGTGTTAAACAATTTTGATTTAAAATAATGCTTTCAGCGGGGGCCATGAAACAATAGGGCAAATCTGCGTGATCAATGCCAATTGGGATATCCAGATTATTTTCTTGGCTAGTATCTAAAATAATATTTCCTGTAATTTTATTAATGCCTAAGGCTTTTAGATTTTTAATTAAATTACTTAAATCATCACTGGTTAAACTCGGATCCCCTGTAAATTTAAAATATAAATTATTGCTTAAATCTTTGGGGTCTTTGCTAATACTTGTTTTAAATTGGTAGTCAGGGCCTAGTACTTTCATGGCGGTGATGGCCGTGATGACTTTCATATTACTGGCGGGGATAAATTCTTGGTTTGCATGATAAGAATAAATTAAATTATTTTTTGGCTCTAACTGCTCAATCAGAATTCCAATAGAGGCCTTGGGGGCATTTTTTTTAATCTGAACTTGGATTTCATGATTGAGTGAATCTGCAAAGCTTGATTTTAAAATGGCGCAGCAAGAAAAAATAAAAATAATAAAAAATTTGAGCATGATGGACCTAGTAGGCTTAGTAAATAGATTTAGTAGTAAAGCAGCTGAAAAACAGGGTCGGGCATCATAGAGACTATTTTTTTATTTTTCTTCAGAATTATTAGAAGAAGGGTCATTACCAAACAGCTTTTCAAACAAGGCGGAGTGATTCGCTGAATTATTAAAGCGAGATCTATTGTGAGAATCTGTATGAAAGTCTCGATGATGAAAGCCCTGGTGCAATTTTGAAGATCGGAAGCTTAAAGGGAAGCCATGACCTGAGGGTGCGGTGAGCGTTTTAATATCAGCTTCTGGTTTTTGTGCAGACTCGCAAACACGCTCACGCATTTCTTTGCCAGGTTTAAAATGTGCAGAGTATTTAGGTAAGGTTTCAACGGTTTCGCCCGTCTTTGGATTTCTGGCCCGTCTTCGTGCTCGAAAGCGCAGTTCAAAACTACCAAAGCCACGAATTTCTATACGCTCTCCCGTGATTAAAGCTTGGGAGAGAGTCTCCAGAATAACTCTGACAACCAATTCAGCATCTTTAGGTTCTAACTGATATTTTGAAGCAATTTGGAGCATGAGTTCTGAGCGATTAATCGAGTTAATTTTCATGGAAGATAAACCTTGGATGCTGGAGGGGCTAATAAGCGCGTGGGGAGAAAAAAAGTACAGATGTTTAGATGAGAACTTGGGCTTTGGCAAATATTAAAATACAAGAAAAAGTAAGTGGTCGGCCAATATTCGGCGCGCAAAATATCACAAATTCCCATCGTCTTAAATTATTATTTTTTATTTTTTTTTATGCTTGGATCTGGATTATCCCTGGATTGGCTCTAGGCATGATACAGTGCAAAAATTTTAAATTATTAATAATAGGATTTTTTAAATGTCAGATTTAGGTCTAGATAAAAACAGTGAACTTAAAAATAAGTTTAAAATAGATTTTAAAACAGACGTTTTGATTATTGGTGCAGGTGCCGCTGGAATGATGTGTGGCATTGAAGCTGGAAAAAGAGGGCGATCTGTTTTTATTTTGGACCATGCGAACAAGCCAGGTAAGAAAATTATTATGTCAGGCGGTGGGCGCTGTAATTTTACTAATTTATATACCCACCCTGATTGTTATATTTCCCATAATCCGCATTTTTGCGTATCTGCTTTAAGTCGATATACGCCCCAAGATTTTATTGATTTGGTCCAGAAACATAAAATCAAATTTCATGAGAAAACATTGGGGCAATTATTTTGCGACGAAAAATCTTCAGAGATAGTCCAGATGTTATTAAAAGAACTAGAGGAATCTGGTGTTAAATTATTTTTAAATACCAAAATTTTAGACATTAAAAAACAAGAAAATTATTTTTATATTCAAACCAGTATGGGCTTAATCCAGGCCAGTTCTTTAATTATTGCGACCGGTGGATTATCGATTCCAACCATGGGAGCCTCGCCTTTTGCTTATAAAATTGCGGAGCAGTTTAAGTTAAAACTATTTCCCACTCGTTCAGGCTTAGTGCCTTTAACATTGGATACAAAAGATAAAGAAAAGTGGAGCGAACTATCAGGCGTGTCAGCCCCTTGTGAAATCAGCTCAGAGTCAGGAAAAAAATTTAAAGAAAATTTATTGATCACGCATCGGGGTTTAAGTGGGCCTGCGGTGTTGCAAATCTCTTCTTATTGGAATCCAGGAGAGATAATAAAAATTAATTTGTTAGATTTTGTTTTAAATACCCAAGAACAAAACTTAAGTTTCGAAGCGTTCTGGAAAGAAGCCTGTGAGAGTAACCCTAAAATCATGGTTAAGAATTTTTTTGGAGAATTTTTACCTAAAAGATTGGTTTTAGAATTAATACCCGAAGATTTATCTGAGAGTCCTTTAAAAACATTAATTCCCAGTCAAGTTCAAATGCTCAAAAATATTTTAACTAGTTGGGAGATTAAACCCGGTGGTTCCGAAGGTTATAGAACAGCCGAAGTCACTTTGGGCGGCATTGATTGCAATGAGCTGTCTTCTAAAACCATGGAAGTAAGGTCTGTCCCAGGACTTTATTTTATTGGAGAGTGTGTGGATATTACGGGCTGGTTAGGCGGTTATAACTTTCAGTGGGCCTGGGCTTCAGGTTGGGCGGCGGGGCAGGTGGTGTGATTGATTGTTAGTGCGAGAGCTCTTTTCGTATTTTTTCAATATCTCTCATAGAAAGCCCTGTTGCGGTTTGTATCAAGTTTTCACCAAGGCCCGCAAATAACATGCGGCGAACGACTTCTTTCAAGCTTTCTAATCTCCCTTCTAGTTTTCCTTCTAGTTTTCCTTCTAGTTTTCCTTCTAGTTTTCCTTCTAGTTTTCCTTCTAGTTTTCCTTCTAGTTTTCCTTCTTCTATCCAGCGCTCAGCCAATGTCATAACAACCCCCTCATCTTTAGGTGCGCATCTTTCAATAAGATTTAAAAATTCAGATTTTGAAAAATCTGTCACTTCTGCCACGTATTTTAATAAAATTTTTCGAATTCTGTCACTGTAGTTTTGCAAGCTAGGTAAGATTTTTTGTATTTTATTTTTATAATTTTTAAGTCTTATATGCTTCAATAATAATTCTATGGGTCCAATTCCCTGATGCTTTAATAATTCTTCGTCAGACAGGGTTTGTAAATCAATTAGGATGACTTTTCCAGGAAAAGTCTTGCGATTCAGGGGGTGCTTCCAAGGCGTCCTGCCTTGATGGTAAATTAGGCTGATAATCACTGGATCTGGTTTTAAATTTCTATTCTTATTTTCTTGGGCATAAGCCAAAAGCTCTGCGTTTTGATAAGTAGAGATTCTCAAAGACATCAGGGGATCTGAGCTGCTTTGGTGCTCTATATGTAATAGCAAAAGATAGTCTTGATCTGTATTTTTAATGGATATTTTTAGATAATAAACTAAATCCGATTCAAATTCTTTATTCGTTTTTTCTTCAAGATATTTCCCAGGTCTTTGTAAAATCTCAAGAGAGTTAACTTCTATTTTTTTTAAAATTTTTTTTGGTAAATAAGTTTTTAAAAATCCATTCAAGAAATCTGGTTCAGACATCAAAGATTTAAAATTTATATCATTGGTATTGTTAGAAACCTGAGGCATTCAAATAGGCTTTCAATTATTTTGTTCTTAATAATTTTCATAAGACTATTTTTAAGCTCGTTAATCAATAAAAACACAAGAATTTATAAATTTTATTTTTCTATTTTTTCTTTTAAATCTTTCACTAAATCTTCCAACTCTTCTTTTTCATAAGGCTGAGCTTCTTGTCCAAACGGCGCCTGGGGCCAGCAGATATCTTCACTGTGTCTTGCAATCACATGAATATGTAACTGAGGCGTGATATTGCCTAAGCTCGCAATATTAATTTTTTCGCAAATATTTTGATTGTTAATTTTTAATTTTTTTAAAATTTTAGAGATCCAATTTATTTCTTTTAATAATTCAATTTGATCTTGAAAATCCAGGTCTATTAATTCTCGTAAATTATTTTTTCTGGGAATTAATAAAAGCCAAATAAAATTTTTGTTATTTACCAAGCGAACTTGGGAAAACGTTAAATCACAAATTTTAAAGCTTGTCTGGGATAAGCTTGAATCTAAGATAAAGTTTTCAGTCATTTTTTTATTACTTAATTTATTACTTTAATTTATTGCTTTAATTACTAGGTGCTGGTCTTTGGGCCTGGTATCATTCCAGGTTTTTTGCGGGATAGTCAATCAATCATGAATTACCAACACAGTTTCCATGCGGGAAATTTCGCCGATGTTTTAAAACATGCAGTTTTAACAGGGGTTTTACCCGCTTTTCATCAAAAAGAGACCCCTTTTGTATTTATAGACAGCCATGCAGGAGCCGGGTGTTATGACATTACCTCAGATCCTGCTCAAAGAACGGGTGAGGCCAAAGACGGTATTTTAAAATTACTAGCAGCGCAAATAGACCCGGAAAAAACCAAGAAAATCCCTGGCGTGCTTAAAGCCTATTTGCATTTGATTCAGAAAGCGCAAATCGATCCTAGTATTGATTTAACAGAGATATCCAAGATTACCCAGTATCCAGGTTCGCCCTGGATCGCGGATATGTTTTGTCGTGCTCAAGATGAAATAATTTTAAATGAGCTGCATGGGGAATCTTGCAGATTATTAAAAAGACAATTTAGCTCAAGAGCGAATGCTTTTGTGCATCAACAAGATGCTTATGAATTCTTGTCTTCTGTTTTACCACCTAAAAATATTAAACGGGGTTTGGTTTTAATTGATCCACCGTTTGAAAGACCTGATGAAGAACATGCGATTGCACATGCCTTAGAGAAAATTCACCATGTGTTTCCTCATGGCATGATCATGATTTGGTTTCCATTGACTAAGAGACATCCGGTATTTACACCAGCGCCAAAATTACAGGCGGTTTTAAGATCCCCAAGATGGTTGGGTAAGAAAATATCTTTAAGTTTTAGAGTGAAAGCTCTAAGTTCGGGCTCCATGGGATCGATGGGATCTATTGGCTATTCCCAGTATGCGCAAAATCCTCAAGCGAATTTAGCTGAAGAGAAAGGCTTAATCGGCTCTCAGCTTATTATTATTAACCCGCCTTATTTATTTAAAGATAAATTAAAAGCCATGATGCCGTATTTAATTCAAATTTTTGGGAAAGACTCTGGGGCCAGTTGGCATATGGAATAAGTTTAAAAAATTATTTTTTTGAATTTATTTTTAAAGCGTACTTCCTGGGGGTAAGGCGCCAGGGTTTTGATCATTAACAAGTGTTCTTGTGATTTCAGGTCTGCCAAAAATAAGGCTGCTCCGTTTTTTAGATCCTTCGCCGGCAAGGGCGCCCTCGCTACTGGGGGAAATACTGCGTGAAGACGAACCAGACGCTAAGCTTTGCATACGCTCCAAGGAGCTCTCAAGACTTCGTTTAGTTTCTTTATCACCAGAGCGGGCAATTCTAGGGTGAGTTAATAATCTTTCGATCATGGCTTTTTTGCCCGGGCAAGTGGCGAAATCAAGTGCAATAGCCGCTTTGACGATAGAAAGCGGTTTTGTTTTAGCCAGTGGGTCAGCGCCATGTTCCAGTAAAAAATTAACAACTCCAGCGTGGCCATGAGTCACTGCCTGATATAAAGCGGTTTTGTTATCTTTCAGTGAGTCTGTTTCTGATGTGAAAACCTTTCTTTCGCTATATAAGCCTTCGATCTTTTCTAAGTCGCCAGCTGAAGCTGCTGAATTTAATTCTGATATTGGGTCAACAATTTTCCTGCCTGACATACAAAATCCCTATTAATTAAAGATTGATTTTGTATAACTCTAGGCTTTGAAAATTAGTAAAAAATTATCTTTAAACAAGACGATGTGAATTTTCAGGGCTGATTTGAAAATCTAGGAGTCTGATTTACGAGGCACTCTGGGTAAGAGTTGCTGTTTTTATATTAAATATTGTGACAATATGCGCGCATATTTTTATTTTATTGGTCTTTACATTATTGCTCATGGGGGAAATATATGGCGCTTGGAAGGGTGATGACAGGCTTAATAAAAACAACGCCAGTTATTTGCCTTGTCAGAAAACCGTTCTCGACAGGGGCTTCAAGTTCAACGTGGTCTGATGGCCGAATTGTTTCAGCGCTTCAACATCTTAGCTTGTTTGGATCAGCAGCAGTCATGCTTTATTTCTCTGAGAAGTATTCGGAAAAAAGAGAGTCAGATTTAAAAATAAAGCATATCCACGAACTGATAGGTGAGAAAAAATCTTGGGATGCACTTCAGGCCATTAGTGATTTACCCCCGGGGCTTAAAAAGCATGAGCTACAGGCAGAGGTGCTTGAGAGGCTTGCAACAACGACTCCTATTGATTCTTCTTTGCAGGCTGCTATTAAAGCGTCTGCAAAAGACGAGCGTGATCTTGCTAAAGAATCTGAATATCTAGATTCAACCCCTATCTTTAAGTTAGGAATCTCCGCGTTGTGGGGCGGAAAACCTGAAGAGGCCAAAGTGTATTTTGAAAAAACAGAAAGTTTATGCCGAGCTTCTTCATGTTTTGAACAAGCTAAACTTTGGCAAAAAATAGCTCAACGAGCAGCTGATACGGGCGGGCCTGATTCTGGGCTTTGAGTTTTTTCTGGTGTTGCAAAAGCACAGCTGGATTGTGGGAAAGGTCGACTCACAGTCACTGTATAATCGGGGAGCGTTCTCTCCACGGCACTGTTGACTATTTCGATGGATCCGTAGGCTAAAAACGTTAGTGCGACGGTTGTTTTATAAGGACGAAATAAGTTTTTCAAGGCGTCTTTAGATCCTGACTTTAGTAAGCCAGAGAAAGTTTGATAAAGAGATTGCGTAGGTGTCAGGTCTAGACTGCTTCCTGTTTGTGCAATTTTTACTGCAGCAAGGTAGCGTCCACCAATAGTGTTAATGGGTGTTGTAACCAGGGAAACCAGCATAGAAGTGGCGAGTACAGAACCCAGATTTTGTAGTGTTGCACTTGGGGTAAAACCAGAAATAACATGCTTGGTCCAGGGTGATATGACTGTTAGGCCAAATACACTGGAAGCAGAAGCAGCTGCCGTCCAGCTGGCGGTGTGTGGCGTAAATTTTGCGGTTGCATAAGCATTCCAACCGAAAGCGCGAAGGGGTTTAAGTCCTTCAGGACGAGCGATTTTTTTATTTGCCTGTGCCTGCATTAAACCTACAAGGCCGCTAAATCCTGTTTCAAAGCCAACGGCGATGGCTGCGACCGGCACAGAAGATTTTTTTTTTCTAATCCTGCTTCAGACTCGACGCCTGCTTCTATTTTTTTTGCGGTTGTAGCGCCAGCAAAAGATCTTCCAGTTTGTCTTGCAATGACGGTGGGAAAAATAGAGGCCACATTGCGAAATAAGCTTAAAATTCCGGCTGTTCCAGTTCCCGGCATAATGGGGGTGTTAGTCCTCTGTGCAATCAGTGCATAAGAAGGAAAAGCTGCCGCTGCAGCGGTTACCGCGGGTAGGGTGGCTAGTTTTAGGACACATCTTTCAGTGCTTCTATCCATGGTCTGTGTTTCTTTAAAAGAAGGTGCTTTTATGTTGCTTGCTGACATGTTGATCTCGCTTTTATTCTTATTTTTGATATTTTTTTAAAAATTTCAGCGCGCAACATAATTAAAATTTATTAGCAGAACATTAGGCTTCTAGCTGCTAATTCAGCTACTAATTAAGGTGCTAACCTGGATTTAATCCAGGTGTTTTTATTATTTTTTGTATAAATAATCCGATCATGGAGCCTAGAGTTTCGCCCTTGCCAGAATTCAAAATAATGCGGAATGAGTTGGAAGCCGCCCCAGGTCTCTGGTCTTGGAATAATTTTATTTTCTAGTTCTTGATTTAATTTTTGATAAGCCTGGGTTAAAAAATTTCTGTCTGGAATAGCTTTACTTTGGGGAGAAATACTCGCGCCAATCTGACTTTCGCGGGGTCTAGATTGAAAGTACTGGTCTGAAATTAAATCAGATGTTTTTTGAATAATGCCCTCTATGCGAACCTGGCGTTCGAGTTTGTCCCAGTAAAGCAGGCCAGAGGCTTTAGGGTTTTGATCTAATTCTTGGGCTTTTCTAGATTGATAATTGGTATAAAAAATCAGGCCGTCTGAATTATTTAAATATTTTAATAACACTATGCGAGAAGAGGGCTGCTGAGTTTCAAGATTTACTGTTGATAGAGCCATAGAATTGGGCTGAAAGAATTGGGCTTCTAGGGCTTGGCTCAGCCATAGATTTAATTGGTCAAAAGGATTGTTAGCTGTATTTGAAAATTCTAAGTCGGGAAGATCTGGATGGGTGTCATGTCGAAGATCGGCAAGGTTAATAGGGTTGTGAGAGGGCTGGGTCATGATTTTTTTAGGCCTTATTTTTTATTTTAATTTTTTGGGATGTTACCTAATTTTTGGGATCTGGTATTGGGCGTTTTTAAAATTTCTTCTGAATTTTTTATGAAATATTTTCTTGTTCGGCCTTCTTTGTTTCTATAAAATCGCGGGTTTTTTCGCATAGAGATAAATCCCCATGACTGACTATAAAAATACTTTGAATCTTCCTGATACGAGCTTTCCCATGAAAGCAAATCTGGCCCATAAAGAATTAGAGATTTTAAAGCAATGGCAAGATCAAGATTTATATTTAAAAATTAGAAATTTAAGAGCCGGTGCTGAGAAGTTTATTCTTCATGACGGTCCGCCTTATGCCAATGGCAATATACACTTGGGCCATGCGGTTAATAAAATTCTGAAAGATATGATTGTTAAATCTAAAACTTTCTCTGGCTTTGATGCGCCCTATGTCCCAGGTTGGGACTGTCACGGCTTACCCATTGAGCTTAACGTTGAGAAAAAATTTGGGCGCGCTGGAGATAAAATTAGTATCAAAGAATTTAGAGCCAAAAGTCGCGAGTATGCGAGTTCCCAGGTTGATAAGCAGCGAGAAGATTTTAAAAGATTAGGGGTCTTGGGTGAGTGGGATAACCCATATCAGACTATGGATTACAAATTTGAAGCGGATGTAATCAGAACTTTATCTAAGATTGTTGAGCGTGGGCATTTGCATCAGGGCGTGAAGCCTGTTCACTGGTGTGTAGATTGTGGATCTTCACTGGCTGAAGCAGAAGTTGAATATCAGGATAAAGAATCAGACTCTATTTATGTTTTATTTAAATTAGATAATCCTGAGTTAGCTGAGTCTAAGATGGGAATAGATAGTGACCCCCATGGGCCTTTATTATTAGATAATCCCATGTTTGCGGTGATTTGGACGACGACGCCTTGGACGCTGCCTGCCAATCAGGCGGTTTGTGTGAATCCAGAGTTAATGTATGTTTTATTAGATGTTAATTTTGAAGGCGAGCAGGTTTATTTAATCTTGGCTGAAGATTTAGTTCAGCAAGTTTTGAAAGCCGTTGGTTTAGAAAAAACAGATCATGCAAAAGTCTTAGATAATTTAAAAATCAGAGCAAAATTTCCAGGTAAAAATTTAGATGGCCTGGTTTTAAATCATCCATTTTTAGAAGCTAAAAATATTCCCATTATTTTAGGCGCCCATGTAACGGCAGACTCTGGGACAGGCTTAGTTCACACGGCGCCCGCGCATGGGGCTGATGATTTCAAAGCAACAAGAGCTTTAAATCTTTCAGCGGATTCGCCCGTAGATTCTAGGGGCTGTTTTCATGCCAATATTCCCCTGGTTGGCGGGCAGTATTATTCAAAGGCTAATAGTTTAATTATTGATGCTTTAAGTCAGCGCTCGAGATTATTATTTAACTCGAAAATTAATCACTCTTATCCTCATTGCTGGAGACATAAGACGCCCATTATTTTTAGGGCGACCGCGCAGTGGTTTATCTCTATGTCTCAGAAAAATTTAAAACAGGATGCTTTTGATCTAATTGATGGAATTTCTTGGGAACCATCTTGGGGCAATGAGCGTATGAAATTAATGCTGGAAGATAGGCCCGACTGGTGTATTTCCAGGCAAAGAGCTTGGGGAACACCGATACCATTATTTATTCATAAAGAGACTGGTAAAAGACATCCAGATTCTGTGAATTTAATGCAAAAAGCGGCGAATTTAGTTCAGGAAGGCGGGGTGGATGCTTGGTTTGATGCCAAGGTTTCTGATTTTTTAAGCCCAGAAGATGCGCAAAATTATGATCGTATTTTAGATACTTTAGATGTCTGGTTTGACTCAGGGGCAACGAATTATTGCGTGTTAGAACAAAGGGAAAATTTAAAATTTCCAGCAGATATTTATCTTGAGGGCTCGGATCAATATAGAGGCTGGTTCCAGACGTCTTTATTAACATCTGTGGCAAGATCTGGACAAGCGCCTTTTAAGCAAATTATTACCCATGGTTTTGTCGTCGATGACCAGGGTCGAAAGATGTCTAAGTCGATTGGCAATGTCGTTGAGCCTCAGAAAATCACCCAAACTTTGGGCGCAGATATTTTAAGACTCTGGGTTGCGTCTACAGATTTTCGTCAAGAGATGAGCGTGTCAGATGAAATTTTTAAACGCGTTGCTGATATGTACAGACGGATTAGAAATACCGCGAGATTTTTATTAGCCAATTTGCATGATTTTGACTTTGAGAAAGATCAAGTGGATCTAGATCAATTAGTTTTATTAGACGCTTGGATTTTAAGTCGGGCAGCGAATTTACAGAAAGAAATTATTGGTCTTTATGACCGTTTTGAGTTTCATACTTTATGCCAAAAGATTCACCATTTTTGTGTGAGTGATTTAGGCGGGGTGTACTTAGATATTATTAAAGATCGGCAATATACCTGCGCGAAAAATTCAAAAGCACGGCGTTCCGCGCAGACTGCACTGTATTATGTTTTGCAGGGCATGGTGATCTGGCTTGCACCGATTTTAAGTTTTACAGCAGAAGAAATTTATAGTTATTTAAATAAAAATTTAGATAAAAATAATTCTGTATTTTTAAACTCTTGGTCAGAGGTCTTAAAAAATTATTCTTACCCAGAAAGTTTAAGTGTTATTAAATATTCAGGCTGGGAAGAGCTATTAAAAATTAAAACAGCCGTGAATTTAAAAATAGAACAGGCCAGAAGTTTGGGAATTTTAGGGTCTTCTCTGGAGGCTGAGTTATTAATTTATGCGGATGAGCCGTTTTATAGCTTGTTAGATTTATTAGGCCAGGAATTAAAATTTTTCTTGATTGTCTCAAAAATTACTTTAAAGCCCTTGGAAGAAGTCAATGTCAAGAATAATACTGGAATTGTGGGCTTCGAAGTCGAAGTGCTGGCCAGTGAGAGTCCTAAGTGTGAACGTTGTTGGCATCGATCGGCTGAGATTGGATCTATTCAAGAGCATTTGATTGTCTGCCCGCGCTGTGTTGAGAACATTGAAAACTTAGAAGGTGAGAAGCGTTTATATGCCTAAAGTTTCCTCGCTGAATAAGAATAGATTTTATTTTTTATTGATTAGTTTATTGATTATTTTTTGTGATCAGATTTTAAAATTTTTGGTGATTAAGAATCTAATTTTTGAAACACCTAAGATAATTATCCCTGGGTTTTTTAATTTGTATCTAGACTATAACTATGGCGCGGCTTTTAGCTTTCTAAGTCAGGAAAGTTTAAATAATTTGTGGGCGCATTGGTTTTTTTTATTATTAGCGCCTTTAGTTAGTTTGGTTTTAATTTTAATAATTTTATTTAAAAAAAATCTAAATAAATTTGAATTGCTAGGCTTAAGTTTTGTCTTAGGCGGGGCTCTCGGAAATTTTATAGATAGGCTAAATCATGGTTATGTGATTGATTTTATCCAGTGGTATTTTAAAAATTTTTACTGGCCGAGTTTTAATCTGGCCGATAGCTGTATTTGTATGGGTGTATTTTTTATTTTGCTAGGAAATTTTAAAAAATGATGCAAGAAGTAATTGGTCAAAATAGTACGGTCTCGATGCATATTGATATTAGATTGAAAGATGGGTCTATTGCAGATTCAACCAGAGAATTAAAAAAGCCCATGAATTTTCAAATGGGGACTGAAGTTTTTTCAGATAAATTAGAAGCTGGTTTATTAGGTTTGAAATCAGGGGATAAGAAAAAAATTATGTTATTCCCGAATGAAGCTTTTGGAGAATCTCACCCGGCTAATATTTATCAAATCCCAAAAAGCCAATTAGCCAAAATGGCTGATAGCTATGAAGTCGGGACGATTATTTTATTTGCGCAGCCTAATGGAGCACAGATGCCAGGGATTGTTAGAGAAATAGGTGAGACAGAGGTCTGTATTGATTTTAATCATCCATTGGCAGGCCAAGTAGTTTTATTTGATGTTGAGATTATGGAGGTCTTATCTTGAGTCAGATTTTGGCTGTAAAAAATATCAGAGGCGTTCGTGGCGCTATTACGGTGAGTCAAAATAATAAAGAAGAAATTACGGCAGCGACGCAAGAATTATTGGAAAAAATTTTAAATTTAAATCAAATAAATTTAGAAGATATTGCCAGCTGTTTTTTTACGGTGACGGGGGATTTAGATGCAGAGTTTCCAGCGGTCGCCGCGAGAAATTTAGGTTGGAAAAATACAGCGCTTTTATGTGCGAAAGAAATAGAAGTGCCTGGTAGTTTAAATTTGTGTATTAGGGTTTTAATTCACTGGAATAGTGAAAAAACTCAAGCTGAAATTAAACATGTGTATCTAAAAGACGCGGTGAAATTAAGACAAGACCTGTAGGGGCGGACCTGCGTGTCCGCCCTGCTGGCGAGGCCAGAGAGGGGGCTGGGGTATTTTATTCAGGCCTAATTTTTAACTGATTCTCTTTGGCGAATTCCAGGGCATAGGCATACACCGCAGGGTGTTCTTGCTCTAGGGTCGAATCGACGATGACGCACTTAATACCGTTCAGAGTCATAGGTTTGAGTAGGGGAGAGTAGGCCATACGGCGATCTCTAAAAGTTGATAAAGACCCACACATGCGCTCAGCCCAATCCGCAGGTCTAAAACTATGACCGTCTGGCGTGATGCCTTCAATAATGATTTTTTGAGAATTTTCCATCAGTGCTTTTTTTATCTATAGGGCTGAAATTGCGCGGCATTATAGAGCAGGCGGTGCTGTCATGACA
>Ga0214919_10002922_pt1 | contig 26384 bp, 26 predicted proteins | sample LL1503_MetaG_FD_177994 | JGI IMG/M metagenome (GOLD analysis project Ga0214919, IMG submission 177994) | Freshwater microbial communities from Lake Lanier, Atlanta, Georgia, United States - LL-1503 | ecosystem: Environmental > Aquatic > Freshwater > Lake | place: USA: Georgia | collected...
CTCCTCGGCTTCGACCTCCTCCTCGGCTTCGACCTCCTCCTCGGCTTCGACCTCCTCCTCGGCTTCGACAATTTCATATTGTATATTGTGTTTCACTGGTGTAACAACGATGCAGTCCGCAGCATTATCGTCGTCGGCTGTGGTTTCACAATCAGGTTCAACCTTAATGTGAACTGGGTCAGTGCGGCGCACAACCTCGCAAGACGAATTGCAGCAGCAACTATTCTTGCGAAATTCGGGAAGAGAATAAATGAGATTTTCCAAACACTTGTTACGCTTGGACAACTTTTTATTTTTCTTGGACAACTTCTTATTCTGCGTAACTAGTTGCTGAACCAATGGCAATGCCATAAGTGCATCATAGTTCGCTTGGAGTTCTTGGTTAAGGGATGACATTATATCAAATTAGATGCAATATGCTATTGCAATATGACGCTTTCAATTTTTTACAAAGTACCAAATGATATATGTAATATTACAATTATCATTCATAATTTTTACCACATTATGCGTTGCCATTCCGCTGGGAATAAGTCAGTTACATCGTTTTTTGCACTTGGACCAAACCACGTGTTTGGATAACATACTTGTTTATTCGGCGTTTGATTTAAATACGCCCCCCACCAGCTGAATGTACTATTTGCAATGATGTTGTCGTTACAACTTGCCATAAGCAACATCTGTTCCCAGTCGCTAATCGTACTATCTGCTCTTATAAAATTTACGCCATAAACCATGGATTTAATCTGTGCAATCATAATAGACACTGTATCTAGGTCTTTTTCTTCGCAAAAATACAATACGTTGTATTCAGATCCACTACGACGCAATCGGTTCAGTGCCGATACATAATATTGAACGGGCATTATCGGATGATAATTCTGAATGTTTTTATAATCACCAATTCGAAAATGCATGCCAATCGTATGTACATTTTCCGCAAAGTAGCTGGCGTAATAGTTACGAACGCGTTCAAGCTGGACAGGTAAATTCATAAGGGCGCATATGGTCTCATAATATTCTTGAAAATATTTCGGGCTTTGAAAATAACCGTAAAGTTGTACCTTTGGCACATCAAACGATGGAATGTGATTAAATCGGTATCCATCTTCGTTGAATGAAGGAAATAACGATAAAGCGTCGGTCGTATACTGCGCATTATTGTAAGTCGTCATATGTTTGATCGTTCTAAATATATTATCCCAGTAAGTCGGGCGTATAGTTCCCGTGGTTAATGTCTCTGTGTACGGCAGTATGATACGTCTCGACGTGCGAATTCCATATGAGATGCATGCAAATAACTGAAACAGCTGGTTTCCAAGCCCACCCATAAGAAAAACTGTAACTACTTTTTGGTCAGACATTTGTAATGTGTTTATTTAACCGCGTAGGTTTATGTTGTTTATGTTAATATTTACACTCTTGAAAATTAAAATCCAAAGTTTTCTTTCATAATATCTGTCTTGCTCGGTCCCTTCTGTTTTTCACTTTGACGTTTTACTTTATATACGCCAGTTGTATTGCTATTGTATTGCACTGGTTTGCCGCCGTAAATATTCGCCCCTAGATCTTCAACATCGTCGTGTAGTTCGGGCAATATACGCGTCATTGGCTTTTCAACGACCAATAACATATGGTCTGTTTTTAGTAACTTTCGATACTCTTGAATGGTAAGATTGCCATAAAATTTGTCCAATAGATAATATGGGTCAGGCGCAGGTTTGATATTTTTATTGTATCCAGACGCCTTGCCGTATATTTGATTAATAAGATGGTATCTCTCAAACTTGGTGGTATCGTCAATGTTCTCTTTCATTAAATATGCAACTGCACATTCAGGACGACAAAAAGATCCATATCCACACATTTCGTCATTTAATTCAAATTTTGGAATATAACAGGCTGGATTATCATACTCGTATGTGCACCAGAAACAGGCCGACTTTTTGTCTTGGTTAGACGACTTATACAGTTTAATTTTAAGATTCTTTAATTTAGACGTGATGTCTTTCATATTCACGTCATTCGACTTATCTGATTTAATATCAAAAAAATCAGGCGCGTTTTCACTGCACTTGCTGCATATGTGATTGTTTGGCAATTGAATCAATGGAGGTAGATCGTACGCAGTTTTATCAGAAGCATTGTTCAAGTTAGTCGTTTCGCTATTACTAGTCATATTATAAGAAGCATATTTATCAATCGTGTCTTTGTCATTGAACGTGACAATAGAGGGGGGGACGGCGGGATTATATTCTAATGGGTTGCCGAGTAACGTTTTTCTGCTTTCATTTTGCATATTTAAATCTGATAATGAACACTTCAAATGCAAAATGATATTATTTATTTGCGACAGCGGCGGCGCAGGTTCAGCATCCTTTACAACTAATTTGCCGCCCTTCGGTTTTCGTCCACGTTTCTTGGGTGCGTTATCGCTGGGTTCTACAAGCGGTGAGGGAGAATCTGTTAGAACAATTGATATATTTTGTTCGGCGACTAATGCATCACTCGCAACGGGTTCTTCGGTCTTCTTCTTTCTGCCTCTTCGCGCTTTGACTGGTTCAATAGAAATATTATTATCCATAGTATATTATAATAATATCTAGACGAAAACCTTTTTATACCCTTTAATAATTGTTTTTGGGGGTAACACATTAAGCAGAAGATGTTCGGGCGTCATAACACGCTCTACATAGAGGAACATAAATATCGGAACCAATAACTACCTGCGCATTATCAGTTGTCGTGCGATGCGAGAATATGGCATTATTTCCACACGCGTCGCATCTAGATGCCAATTTGACCACCTTATCGCATATAGGAATTAAATCTAACAACGCACCAAACTTTCTGCGTTTAAAATCTCCGTCTAATCCACATACGTAGACCCGTTTTTTGTATGTTTCTACCAGTTTATATACTGTTTCGTACAAATCAGGGAAGAACTGCCCTTCATTTATTAGTATAACATCAATATTCGCAAGGCGGGACTCGTCACATACATCTGATATCATATTTGTAAAAACGCACGGTATCATAACCTTATCGTGAGTAGAAAGCATTGTGCTGTGGTAGCGGGTGTCACCAGAATAATTGATAACCTTGATATTGCTTGTCTCGTATAACTGATTGTAAATGTTAATTAAGTGGGTAGTTTTCCCAGAAAACATGGGTCCAACGACAATTTCTAAATATCCTCCTGTTAAATTTGGTTGAACCGCGCTCATTTGTATTATAGATATAATAATCATCTAGGATTTCAACGTATTCAATTTTACAAACAACATAATGTAAAATACATAAATAGAACGGGTTGTATATTTACAACAAACAAATGCAGTCGAATGATAATATCCCGTGGGTTGAAAAGTACCGTCCAACAAACTTTGATAATATAGTACTTGATCCAGCAAACCGAACGTTGTTTACCAATATTATAGCGAATGAATATTTTCCAAATGTGCTTTTTTATGGACCCCCTGGCACAGGAAAAACTACCACGATTATTAATTTAATCCGCGAATTTCAGATAAAATGCAATCAGCGACAACAGGGGACGGTGTTGCATTTAAACGCATCGGATGAGAGAGGAATTGACATTATTCGCAATCAAATACAACAATTTGTGAAATCCAATAATATGTTTGAATCTGGATTGAAATACGTAATATTGGATGAGGTAGACTATATGACAAAGAACGCACAACAAGCATTAAAGTACCTAATTCAATCATCCAGATACAATGTTCGGTTTTGTTTAATATGCAATTACATAAGTAAGATTGACGCGTCATTGAAAAACGAATTTATATGCATTCGGTTTAACCAGCTACCAAAACAAGAAATTTATAGATTTATAAAATCGGTAGCGTCAAATGAGAACATTCAGTTATCTGATGACGTAATTGCGTCAATTCAAGAGATGTATAACTCGGACATTCGCAGCATGGTGAATTTCATCCAACTAAACCAGAAAATGGAGAACTGGACGAATAGCATAATATCCACGATTACATGGGAAACCCTGCATACGTTATTTATACGCAATGACTATACAAAAACGTTAACATTCATACAAGAAACAAGCGTAAAGTACAACATTGACAAAAAGGCGCTAATAAAGAAGTATTTTAATTATGTGATAAGAAATCACGCCAGATATGTTACTCCGCAATTTCTGGATACAGTAGAAGTAGTATTGCATACTACTGACATGGGCATTACAAACGTTCTTTTGTATCTATGTCATCATCTTTATCAATGAACATAAAATTGAAGAAGCTAACAAATTAGAATTCGTATGCAAATACTATTACTATGAATACGAATATAGATGCCGAATGGATGAAATTCATCTCAAATCAGGCGACGGGGAATTACGGGAATGCGGTATCATCCAATAATTACGGCCAATCTGCTGCTAAGTTGGCTACATCTTGTGGCGACAGTGACAATGAAGATGACGATGAAATGAAACCGTCTGCAATTGCCCCTGACGGTGACGATTTGTATATATCAACCACAACCAAGGTAATGTTCTTAAATCAGCAGATAGACATATATAAAGTGTTTTGGAATATTCCAATTGTAGAATACTGGCGACCACAAGCGGGCATTTTAAAAAAGCAGATTAAGGTAGTGTCTAATACACCCGAAGAATTTGCGGAATATCAGGCGAAGTTGCAAGGTGTGCCATATTACAATGAAAACATTATCAAACAAATAAACAACCCGACCGCCCGCAGATTAAAGTTCAAAGACGAACGCAAAATTACAATCGGTCTATCTAAAAAGGATATTATGAATTGTAGGGGAAAGGTGAAAAATGCATTTTACAACTGTTTTGCGATTATTATGCGTTTTATGTACGAAGGTGCGTTTCGCGAAATGCACGTGAAAGTCTTTAATACTGGAAAGATGGAAATCCCAGGCGTTATAAATGAAGAAATACTAACAATGGTAAAACGCAACATACTCAGCTTAATACAGCCATATGTAGACCTCCCATTAGAATTTATTGAAACTGCCGAGGAAAACAACATTCTGATCAATTCCAACTTCAATTGTGGGTTTTTCCTAAACCGCGATGTATTGCACGCCACATTGCGCAGTTCTAAGTACGGCATAGAGACCGCATATGATCCGTGTAGTTATCCTGGCGTAAAATGCAAGTTTTATTTCAACAACCGACTTGCATTAGATGACCCAATGCAGAATGGACAAATATTGTCAGACGATCGCGGAATGAAGATGAGCGAAATCGGAGACAATAAAACATATACCGAGGTGTCGTTTATGATTTTCCGCACAGGAAGTTGTTTGATAGTCGGCAACTGCTCGGAGCCAGTATTGCAAGTAGTGTATAGATTTATCCGAAACATATTGCGCGAAGAATATTCGTCCATATATGTTCCCACTAGCGACCAACCTATAAAAATAAAGAAACCGAAAATTAGAAAGCGTACAGTGGAATTCACTGTGCCAAGCATTTTAGGGGGTGCTGTATAACCAATTAACCAATTCTACCATATTGCCTGCTTCATATTTTTCTTTTACTGTGTCGCGACATAGACTAAACTTGGTAAGTATTTGGTCGTTTTTATCTTGTTCCGATACCGAGCCGCTGCGTACCCGTCTCATTTTTTCACTCTTGATAATCATTGCATTCAGTAAATCCATATATGCAGAAAAGTTGGGTTCAAAGATGCATTGGATATTTTCTAAATATATGCTTGCAAAGTCCAGTTTATCCACTGCATACAAGTACCGCAATAGAAATTCGTCGCAAATCGCCTTTCGGTCGGCAAATGTATAGGTTTGATTATTCCAATAAAACAAGACATTTACTACTTTTAGTATGCGTGAATACATATTTCTCCATTCGTGACTATTAAAACTCAATAAGTCATCAGACATAGTTAGGATGTTGCTTATAGTATTGGAAGTATTGTCTTCCGCATCGTCACGCATTTCAAAGATCGTTTTTTTGTATACGAAGAGAACTGCATCCGTATTATTTAAACTATGGGTTAAATTAGATAGATGTATCTGTTCAATGTATTCCAAAAAATAATAACAAGCCTGTTGCGAGTGGTACTTGGCGTGTTCAATATTCTTTTTTTGCAATAATACATATTCAAATACCCGATGTATCGCATTTACGCCAATAGATTGTATTATTGGCAGTTTGTCGGAGGATTTAATGACCTCTGATTTATCAATATGTACAAACAGTTCTCTAATTGCGTGAAAATAATGTTCGGCAATAGATTGTTTTAGCGATTTTGGCGGATGAAAGGCCATATGTACTAAATGTGTATACATATGGATGGTATACAAATGTACGTTTAATTACGCGCCCTTTCCAACATTTAGAAAAATTATATAATTATTCGTTAGAATGACTTAAAGTATTCTCTCACATATAATTTATATTCGACATAATGGATAAAGCAAACGACAAACAAGCGCTGGTTACGAGTAATGGGTATAGATTGCCAGAGAATAATACACTACAACACGCGACAAAGCTATCAATTGTAGAGGACAAGCCGATTATGATGGACTATTGGACAAGTTCGCTAGATAAGTCAGTCCTAATTGGCGTAAAGGATAATACCGAGAAGCTGTTGGTAAAGAGCGAGGAAGAATATACCAGCCCCGTCTCTAAAATATATAAGGTCGGCAAAGAGTACATCATTATGACGGAGAACTCTATTTACATTGTGGATGTTGAAATTCCCACGAAACGCATTAGCGCCTAGACCAATCAATATTTGATGTGAAATTGTATCCTATCAAATGTTGTTATGAATTATAGTATGGTGGATAAACTAGTCATTTGTTCTGCGGTCAATGAATCGGGAAAAATTACGTCAAGTTCTAATATTAGATTTCCGACTGTTTGTTCTCGCGTCATTCCCATTCCGCGGAATACGTTCCGATGACCAGGTTTGATTACAGAAGGATTGTCTGTGTTATTCAGTCTCAGTCGTTTGCCGCTTAAATGTACAAACTCAATGGAAAACCCACATAGAGCTTCTTTTAACTGTATGGTTTGTTTATATATTAAGTCCAATCCATTCCGTTTAAATATAGAATTATTCGTTACCCGTGCAACAAGTTTGATGTCACCACGAATTGCCTGATTGACTATGTGTCCTTTTTCAGCAACAAGTATGATTTCATTGTTGTCGATTCCTTGTGGGATATTTACATATAATGTTTCCGTTTCAACTGTTTTGATGCCATTATTTAAAGACCATCGTTCAATTTCAACGGGCATTACACATCCCGAAAAACTTTGTTCAATGGTTAGCTCAATGTGCTTGACAATTGGTTCAGGTGGACGCATTGCGTGTGGGTCGCCGTGCTGCATATTGACGGGAACGCCTCCGCGAAATATTCGTATATTCGGTCCACCCATGCCGCCCATTCCTCCCATTCCTCCCATACCTCCCATGCCGCCATTGAACATCATATGAAACAGTCCGTTTATATCAGGAAAATCGCCAGGTCCACCCATATTATGAAATCCACCCATATTATGAAACTGTATGCCTTCATTCGGACCCATGTCATACGCTTGTCGCTTTGCATCATCACCCAAAACCTCATATGCTGCATTAATTTCTTGAAACCGAGACTTTGCATTTTCATCTGGATTTCTATCAGGATGATATTTCAATGATAATGTGCGATATGCCTTTTTTATATCAGAAGGAGAAGCATTTTTATCAATCCCCAGAGTATCGTAATGGGTTTTGGCTGACATTATTCAGTCTATCTATATTGTTATAAACAAGTGTTTATATATTAACAACCTGTTTATATATTAACAACCTGTTTATATATTACTTACCCCATATGGACATTTGAACCGCTCATTTTTTATTATGACTCTTCTTTTTTCCTCCAAACCAAAGTCCAGTCTGTTCATCTTCTGCATCCATATCGTCATTGAATCTGTTTTGGTTTTCAGTAATTTCTAATTGTGAGGATTGATCAACCTCATCAACTTCACTAAGACCTTCGCCTAATGGTTGGCGATACATGTTTTTTTCCATATTCTGTTTTTGTTTCTTCATATTGTTTTCATCTTTTTCGGCGTCCATTGCCTTCTGCTCAAGCTCATGCATTTCTTCTGCACGAGTACGCTTGCCATTGCCTCCTTTATTTACACGTCTATTTTTTCTAAATGTTTGATTTTGTCTTCGTTTTTGCGTATTATTACGTTTATTCGTGTTTGTGCGTTTTACGCGTCTACTAGTTTTCGTTTTACGACGAATGTCTCCCATCTATATTATATTATATATAGCGAAAAAAATACACGTTTTCATAATTCAATCGGTCTAACAAGAGTGTATATGTTAAACAAAAAGAATATATAAAGTAACGGATAGACAACATTATCCCGCATTGCCACAAATGTCTATTGCCGCTCGCCAAAATAATACCTTTATTGCCAAATATAAACCCTATTTTATTGACAATTTTACATTTGCGCCAAACATTATTGAAACGATTAAAGTCCTAATTAAAACCGATAATTTAAATACATTGTTTATTGGCAATCCTAGTTCTGGTAAAACGTCATTATTATTTGCAATCGTACGTGAATATTACCACTTAGATAAGAACGCGCCATTTCCTGAAAATAATATTTTATTTATCAATAATTTAAAAGAGCAGGGGATACAATATTTTCGCACTGAAATGAAGACATTTTGCCAATCACATTCCGCAATTTATGGCAGAAAGAAGTTGGTGATTATTGACGACATTGACAATATCAATGAACAAAGCCAACAAGTTTTCCGTAATTATATGGATAAACACAAGAAAACAGTACATTTTATATCCGTATGCACAAACATTCAAAAGGTAATTGAGAGCATACAATCAAGGACCCACATTATAAAGTTGTCGGCTACAACGAACGACCAAGTCGGGGAGATTATGACACGCATTATAGCAAATGAGAACATTCAGATAACAGAGGACGCAAAACAGTATATTGTATCCATGTCGCAAACGTCTATACGAAATATGATTAACTATATTGAAAAAATATTCATTTATGGAAAACCGATAGACTTGGAGACGTGTAAAAATATATGTTCCAGCATTTCATTTCAAAAATTTAAAACGTATATTGAGAACGTGAAACAAAACAACCTCCAAGAAGCTATTAATGTTTTGTACGATATTCACGACTATGGGTATTCAGTAATTGATATTTTAGATTTCTTTTTCACCTTTGTCAAACAAACAGACATTCTAGCCGAAAATGTGAAATACCAAATTATACCCTATTTATGTAAATACATAACGATTTTCCACGACATACACGAAGATGAGATAGAATTAGCACTATTTACGAACAATCTAATAGACATTATGAAGAAAAGTAAATAGCCAGCAACAATATAAACGTTTGAGTATCTATTGCAATAATGTCAGACAAGAAATCTGAAATTATTGATACTGCCCACCTAGATAGCGTGGTAACGTCGGTGCTGCACAAGTTTACTGATAGAGCAGTATTCGGAAAAAAGAAGTATGGAACCGACCTAGACCGAAAGGATTTATCTACGCACCAGTGGATAGAACACGCACAAGAGGAACTAATGGACGGCATTTTGTACTTAGAAAAATTAAAACAGCAAACGAGTATTGTACAACAAAAACTCACGTAAATTTAGCAAATAATATAATAAGCTAATATATATACACATTTTATCATCAACATGTCATCGCAAATATTTAAACAGCCAGTGCCACTTGAACTATTATATCAGTTGCTGGACCAAATCTGTTTAAAAACGAACAAATATTATGTAATTGATATGAATGCCTTTCGAAAAATGCAATTCATGCAACTGCATACAAAGTTTTGTTCAGACATTTTGCCGTATTACCATTTGGGAAAACAATTTTATATTAATCGCGAGATGACTTACAATTCATTTACCACGATTCTCCGACAAATTTGCAAATATCACGCGATAATGTTTTCCTCGCAAATAAAATATAACGAATCCAAATACAATATAAACTATCATATTTACCATAGCGACTAAAAGAAAAATATACAATCATACTATACAAGGAATATAATTATGTTGTTTAGTTCAAAGAATGCATCTACTTATATTTTAACAATCGGTACCATTTTTGTTGCGAGTTATTTCGCGAATGCCTACAAACAGGCATTTGAAACGAATGATGAATATGATTTAATACGCAAATATCTATTAAACGATTCGCCGCTCTATGGTTATAATCGCCCCAAACTGTGGATACATTCCAAATATGAGATAAACGCTCGCAAATGGAAGGATTTTTATTCACGCAACACCACTGACCTGAACCAACCATATATACACCTAACTATTAAAACAATCCTTGACCATTGTGCGGATGACTTTAATGTATGTCTTATAGACGACCAATCATTTAGTAAGTTAATTCCGTCGTGGGATATTGATATAGCTGCGGTTGCGGAGCCCAAGAAGTCCCAGTTGCGGGAACTGGGAATGTTGCAATTGATATATTACTACGGCGGACTCACTGTTCCCAACTCATTCGTATGTAAACACAGTTTAAAACCGATGTATGAGAAAGGCATCGCGAATGGAAACCCTTTTGTATGTGAAAACATTAACAGGACGGAAAATATTCTAGCATCTTCTCATAAAAAGTTATTCGCACCAGATACCTTATTCATTGGTGCAAAGAAAAACGATGAAACCATAAAGACATTCATGGAATATGCAAAGAAACAGAGCAGCAATACGCATTTTACAAATGAAATGAATTTTAACGGCACCAGCGCAAAATGGTGTGGATTGGCTATTACAAATAATAAAATGAATTTAGTGGGAGGCGAATATATTGGAGTTAAAACCGAAGACAATAAACAAATTTTATTAGAAGACTTAATGGAAGAAGCATATATAAAGTTCCATCCAGATGCATTTGGCATTTATATTCCAGCAGATGAAATCCTTAGACGCCCCAAGTTCCAATGGTTTGCAGTTATGCCATCAGAACAATTGTTAAAAACCAATCTAATTATTGCCAAGCATCTGTTGGATGCCATATCTGACGGCACAGACGAATACAAACAGACATCTGAAATACGCAGCGTAGTTGCAATATAAAAACAATATAATAATGCATATAAAGTATATGTATTATTGACAATATACATATACGAATGAGTTCTCCTGACGAATTGCAAGAAAATCAGAATAAATCGCATATAACGATTAATGAATTATATCAAAAATATGAATCCGACCCCTACATGATCTCCAAGATTACGTCGTATATATGCACACAATTGCCCAATATTTGCGAGAACATTAAATTAACCCATTATCAACGGGCGCTTCGTATGGAAGAGCTGAATACTGAACAAGACTCATTTATTCAGTCCTTTTTGACGAACAATCAATATTTTTATGCATCTGCTACCGACAAATATTTCTTTTATGACGGAATTCAATATCAAATTATTAGCGAAGACGACATTTTACATAAGGTTCTCTCTACCATTAGCAATGGTCGCAATTTGATGTCTTGGAAACAGCGAACTAAAATTAATATTATGAAACGCATTCGGGAAAACAGCCTCATTCAAACTATACCTGAATCGGAAACAATCCAGACTGTATTAGATGCTCTTTTTCCGTCTATATTTGCAACTCGTAACGAAGTAAAGTATTTCCTTACAATTATAGGCGATAATATACGCCGAAAGAACACGAATCTTATTCATTATATACCGCAAACTGCGAAGAACTTTTTGAGAGAACTGAATTCCGCATCACAGTTTGTTTTGGGTGTAAGTCTATTTCAAACATTTAAACATAAGTTTCATGAACATACATACAGCGAATGCAGATTGGTGAATATAAATGATATAGTCAAACAAGATAGCAGTTGGACAAATCTGATTAGTCAACACGCACTGGATATAATATGTGTTGCGTGTCACTATTCTAGTCGGTATGAATCATCCGACGATTATTTGTTAAAACACAGTCACGATATGGAATTAACAATGTCGGTTTGTTATTTAAAAGACAAGTCACAAGTGGATATTGTAGATCGGTTTATAACATCCTATCTGGACATTCATAAAAACTCCGTCGATGTTGCGAATGTAAATATAATAGATACGCAATCCATTCGCGGTACGCAGATTACTTGGAAAAATATGCAGTATTTGTGGAAACACTACTTGGATATGTGTGGGCTTCCGTCCGTGATGTTTCTGCTAACTTTTAAAACGATACTTACCGACAAATTAATGATGTACTACAATAAAGACCACGACACATTCATAGGCATATGCAGCAAACATTTGCCTGCCATTCAAACGTTTTTGTCGTTTTGGGATGAGACCATTATTACAGATGAAACCGAAACTGAATTTGAGATTGATGAGGTCGTAACCCTATTTAGAAGATGGTGCGAATTAAATAATCAGACGGTTACTACGTTAAATGACAAACAGATATTAGATATTATTGCGTATTTCTTTCCAGCAGTTGATATTGAACGGGATAAGTACTTGGCGGGCATTCGGTGTTCAATGTGGGACAAACAATTGGATATTCATATTGCGCTGGATAGCATGAAAGGAGTACTGAGAGAAACCCATACGAGAACCGAGAGGTCATTATCGCCATCAGTGAATCGCAATATAGCCATTTACGATGCGTACATTTTCTATTGCAAGTATTATACCAATAGTTCGGATACGTATCATCTCATTGTAAGCAAAGCATACTTTGAAAAATACATTTTTGATACGCAGATGCAATATGTAATTGACGACAAATTTCTGTCGTGCGATTGGTATCTAGTATAACGCCAAAACATTTACATTGTGAATAGAATAGCACTTTATTCACAATATTACGGACCAGCTACTTATTTCTTAGCTTTGCGCGTTCCATTCTTCTTAACATAGCCGAACTTGCCCTTCTTGGCGAAGTAACCCGCCTTCTCCAACCGTCTCTCCTTCTTGGCGGTAACGTGCTTGTCCGCAGATACAATGCGACCCCACTTGTTCATGAACAAGTCCTTAATAGTGAGTCCGCCAGCGGTCTTGTATGCAGTTCCGTTGTGCACCTGTGTGCGAGAACCGCGTAACTCGGGATAAGTCTTTCCTTTAACGTGGTATAATCCATCTGCTTGACGATCTGGGCGTTTCATTTTATACGTTATCATTAGAAAATAATATGGTTACTAAATATTTGGTACTTACATTATTTTCTTTTGTGGTTAGCCTTTTTCTGCTTATTCTTTTTATGTGTCTTGCGGCGTTTATTACGCATTTGTTTTTTCTGCGATTTTGTTCTTTTACGGGATTTACCCCCGCCTTCTTCATCTGAATCGCCAAATAAATTCTTTCTAGAATTCATCGATGGAATAGCAAGTTGACCACCTTCTTCATCTGAATCTGAATCGCCAAATAAATTCTTGCCAGAACTCAGTGATGGAACAGTGCTAGGATACACTTTAAGTTTTTGTTTTTTCTGCGCACGAGCATCAGCATCATTCTTGGCAAGTCTGCGTAGTTTTTGTTCATTTATAATTGTTCTTTCATCAATTGCATTTCCATTTACAGCGGTTAATTGACTTACAAAATTTACATTATTCTTATCGCATATCACGATTTCGCGATGAAACTCGCCGCCAAAATCAGTTTCCATAAAATCAGTCGCATAGCCTGGAAAATTTTTACAAATATACTTGGTAAGTTTTTTATCTGCCGCATCGTCAGAATTACGAACGCCGCCATTATATCCGTAATTTCGTTTCAATATTAATGGAATAACATCCATTACACGTTCACCATCAATTAATGTCTTGTCTTGCAATGCATTTTCATAGATTGTTTTCATCGACTTATCTAATGCAAGTAAATGAAGCTCTGAATTCGCGACAAATTCAAATGGTATTCCATAAGTAAGTGCAACGTCTGCGGTTTCCCCAAAAAATACTGGACCAGTTATATGTTCTAATGGGCTATTAGAATTAGGGGGAACGTCGCCCCTAAATAAACGTTTTCCCGCTGGAATTATATAGTATATTATACCGTCGACTGGTTCAGTCGCTTCAAGAAATGACGCGGCTGCCATATATCATATATGTATATAAAATTATCCTAGTCTTGATGCTGTTAAAAATGGTCATTACATCGTCGTTGTTGTTTGATTTTTAGCGCCATGTGGTTTTGCATTTCTTACATATTGGGCATATCTCATTGCCTTTGTAATGGATGGGTCATTTCCGCCAGTTGCCTGCTTTTCATATTGCACATTTGCATCAAGTGCTTGTCTGCCTTTATTTTCTGCGCACCATTGTAATATGTCAAACTTTCGTCGCGGCATATTATTGTTATATTATTGCTATATTTTTTAGTTCTAGAAAATTGAAGCGTTCTTATTGCAATATTAAATTGCATATAATCAATCGTTATTTATAATGACTTCAGTTACCGTTTCTACCGACCTCGCCAAGCAGTATCAGCGCAAAACCGATAAACAACATATCTTGGACAATCCAGATACGTATATCGGTTCCGTTGAAAATGTGGATGCGCAGTTGTGGGTGTATGATGACGCTACCAACCGAATTGTTCTGCGTGATGTAGAATACGTGCCTGGACTCTACAAGTTGTTCGATGAAGGCATCGTAAATTGTCGTGACCACGTGATTCGTATGATACATTCAAACAATTTGGAAAAAAAGTTTGTCACCTACATTGAAACCCAAGTTAGCGATGATGGCACAATTACTATGACCAATGACGGCAATGGCATTGACATCGCTAAACATCCTGAATATGATGTCTGGATTCCCGAGATGGTTTTCGGTCAATTACGCACATCTACAAATTATGATAAAACAGAAAAACGTATCGTCGGTGGCAAGAACGGGTTTGGGTTCAAGTTGGTTCTAATCTGGTCGTTGTATGGTCGTGTAGAAACGATTGACCACGTTCGTGGATTGAAATACGTGCAGGAGTATCACAACAACTTGGATACTATCTCCCCGCCGATTATCACAAAGGTGCCCAAGACAACTAAACCATATACAAAAGTTACGTTCAAGCCCGATTATCGCAGATTGGGCGTGCAAGGACTCACTGCGGATATGCTCGCTCTTCTTAAAAAGCGTGTGTATGACATTGGTGCGGTTACTGACCATTCAATCAAGAAGATTAAGGTTATGTACAATGACGTTCAAATCCCAGTAAAAAACTTTCAGCAATACATTGACTTGTACATCGGAGCAAAGGACGATGCTAAACGTGTATATGAAGCACCCGATGAACGCTGGGAATATGCAGTTGCACTGTCTCCCACGCACGAATTTCACCAAGTATCATTCGTAAATGGCATCTGCACTTTCAAAGGCGGAAAGCACGTTGATTACATTGCGGGACAAATCATAAAGAAATTGTGCGACTACATTGAAAAGAAAAAGAAGATTAAGGTGAACCCATCCGCAGTCAAGGAACAAATTATGCTGTTCTTGCGATGCGACATTGAAAATCCTGCGTTTGACAGTCAGACGAAGGATTTTATGAACACCCCGCAAGCCAAGTTCGGGTCATCTTGCAATGTATCCGATGGATTTATTGACAGGGTTGCTAAACTTGGTGTAATGGATACTGCTTGTTCGTTGACCGAGGCAAAGGACAATAAGTTGGCCAAGAAGACCGATGGTTCCAAGACACGCACCGTACGCGGGATTGCCAACTTCATAGATGCGAATTTGAGCGGAACCGCACAATCCAAAGACTGCGTGCTCATTCTGTGTGAGGGACTTAGTGCTTTGTCTGGAATTGTATCTGGCTTGTCTAGTGAAGATAGAAATACCATTGGCATCTATCCGTTGAAGGGAAAGCTGTTAAACGTTCGTGGGGAACAGATCAAGAAAATCGCTGAAAACAAGGAAATTGGCGATATTAAAAAGATTCTGGGATTGGAAACGGGCAAGGAGTATGTTGATATGGAGGACGTGAATAAGAATCTCCGTTATGGAAAGATTATGTATATGACGGATCAGGATTTGGATGGTTCGCATATCAAAGGTCTTTGTATCAATCTCTTCCATAGCGAGTGGGCATCACTTGTAAAAATCCCTGGCTTCATTTCGTTTATGAATACTCCCATCTTGCGCGCAAAGAAAGGCACCCAAGTCAAGTTATTCTATAATGACGGCGAATATCTTACCTGGAAAAATTCTTTTGAAAATGGTGCACCGACTGGATGGACGATTAAGTATTTTAAGGGATTGGGCACATCTACGTCCGCCGAATTCAAAGAATACTTTGCAAACAAAAAGGTGGTAGATTTCGTGTATTCTGGGCAAACCAGTGATGACACGATTGATAAGATATTTAATAAGAAACGCGCAGACGATAGAAAGACGTGGTTGGAGCAGTATGATAAAAATGCATATCTTGATACTAGCCGTTCGTCGGTTCAGTATGAGCAGTTCATCAATCAAGAAATGATTCATTTCAGTACGTACGATTGTGCGAGGTCTATCCCCAATATGGTGGATGGTCTTAAAATCTCGCTACGTAAAATTCTATTCTCTGCGTTCAAGCGCAAGCTAACGAGTGAAATAAAAGTCGCTCAATTCTCTGGGTATGTTTCTGAACACAGCGCGTATCATCATGGAGAGGCTAGTTTGAATGGCGCAATCGTCAATATGGCGCAAAATTTCGTCGGTTCAAACAATATCAATCTATTGGAACCAAATGGACAATTTGGAACAAGATTGCACGGCGGTGACGACAGTGCGTCGGAGAGATATATCTTTACTATGCTAAACCCGCTCACGCGGTTTATGTTCCCAGAAGTAGATGACATGGTACTTACGTATTTGGACGACGACGGCACGATTGTTGAGCCCGACTTCTATGTTCCGATTATTCCGTTCGCGCTTCTAAATGGCATCTCTGGTATCGGCACGGGTTTCTCGTGTAGCATTGCCCCATACAATCCGACCACTATCATTCGTTATTTAAAGGCAAAACTTACGAATGCGGATTGCAGTGCAATTGACTTTGTGCCATACTACGAGGGGTTTGCTGGAACAGTTAGAAGGATCGCAGACCAAAAGTACTTGGTGAAGGGTGTATATGAAAAGATTGCGGAAGATAAGATTCGCATCACGGAATTGCCAGTGGGCACTTGGACAATGCCTTACACATCATATTTAGAAACTCTGGTAGATGGTGCGCTAAACGCAAAGACTGGAAAGAAATCGCCGCCGCTAATCAAAGACTTTACATCGGTATCTACGGAAGTGGCAGTAGACTTTGTCGTGGTGTTTGGTCGTGGGCAGTTGGCGGAACTAGAAGCGAGTGTGGATGACAATCAGTGCAATGGTGTAGAAAAACTATTGAAGCTGACGACAACCGTTAGTACGACAAATATGCATATGTTTAATTCCGAATGCAAGTTGCATAAGTATGCAGACGTCAATGAAATCATTGACGACTTCTATGGAGTTCGTTTAGGATTGTACAAGAAGCGAAAGGACTGTCTGATTGTAGATATGGAAAAACGTCTGGTCCGTCTATCAAATCGGGCAAAGTACATACAAGAAACATTAAATGGTACGATTGACCTTCGTCGCAAAACATCTCAGGTGGTGAATGATATGCTCACCGAGAAGGGTTATGTGATGATTGATGGAGATTTCAAGTATCTCGTAAAGATGCCGATGGACTCGGTCACCGAAGAAAACGTAGCGAGCATTATGAAGGAGAAGGAAGCCACTGAAACGGAATTGTCGGTTCTGAGAAAAACGTCGCTAGAAAAGATGTGGTTGTCTGAACTGGATAGTTTGGAGAAGGAATACACAAAGTATAAGGCAAAGCGTGAAAAGATTCAGGCGGGGGATCCGACCAAAAAGGTGAGTGCAGGAGGCGCAAAGGTAGTAGTGAAGCGCAAGACAAAGTAATTCGGAACTATTCTACGGTTACCACTTTTGCGAGATTCTTAGGTTTGTCTGGATTGATGCCACGCAATACTGATATTTTGTATGCGATTAATTGTAATGGAATAATACTTAACAAAGAAGAAAAAGATTCATTGTGCGGAATATATATTGTATTTTCTTTTTGCATATTGGCATTATTCGTTATAAATATAATGGGGCTTTTTCTAGACGCAACTTCTTCATAACAATTCAATACTTTGGGTTCATATTCCACGTTATTATTTAATAGAATTAACGGCATATCTGGTCCCAATAATGCAAACGGACCATGTTTTAATGCACTTGACGAAAATCCTTCGCTATGAATATATGCGATTTCTTTAATTTTTAATGCACCTTCGTGAGCGATTGCCTCGTCGTTATTTTTACCCAATATAAACAAATTGTTATACTTAGACAATATATTAACTGCATTATCAACTGACGAATATGCAACGTCTAAGCATTTTGTAAAGTCCGAACTTAGGTTTTGTAAATCTGTTATAATATGGGTTCTTATGTGTTTGTTTATATTTCTATCTTGACTAAACCATAATGCAGACAAACATAAACAAATAACTTGTGTTGTAAATGCTTTGGTAGACGCCACCCCCATTTCACGTCCAGCATTGCAATATATTCCAAAATCCACTTCTCGTGCAATCAATGAATCAACCACATTAATTACTCCCATCGTTATAACATTCTTGTTCTTTGCAATATTAATACACCGATGTAAATCTTTGGTTTCCCCTGACTGGGATACGAAAATAATTAACGTTTCGCCCTTTACGGGAATGTCGTGTTCGTCGAAATCGGCGCCATCGTACAATTGTATTGTATTGAAATTTCCTAATTTTTTAAAGAAACTTTTCCCATACATACAAGAGTAATATGACGTGCCACAGCCCAATAGAATAATGTGTTCTATATTTTGTAACTTCTCCTTGTTCCGATCTAGTCCACCCAATTTGACCAGATTATTTGACAAAATGCGTCCTCCCAAGTTAATAGAATTCAATATTTTTTGTGGTTGTTCGTATATTTCCTTTAACGTCCAGTGTTCATATGGCGATGGAGTTAGTTCCACATTGTCCAGTGTAATTTTTTTAGATTGGGTTTTTATTTTATAATCTATTTTAATCCGATTCTTTGCATCAACGCTTATTTCGCACACATCATCATTATTCAAAGTAATGTATGTATTTACCTTTTTGCAAAATCCACTTTGTTCGGATGTAATAATGCAATAATCATCGTTATGTCCAATTAATAACGGACTGCCGTTGCGAACACAATATAACTTGGAAGGTTGTTGTTTATGTATAATGACTAATCCATATGTTCCACTTAACATTTCTATTGTTTGTTTTATCGCTTTAATTGTCTCCAATGTTTCTTTATAATTTTCTTCTAATAAGTTGGCAATGACTTCGGTGTCTGTCTGACTATAAAATGTATATCCCTTTGAAATTAACACGTCTTTTAATGATTGATAATTCTCTATAATTCCATTGTGCACAATTATAAATTCTTCGTTATTTGATTGGTGTGGATGTGCATTAATATCAGTTTTAGCGCCGTGTGTCGCCCAGCGATTATGTCCAATGCCAACCGTATAATTTTTATTTTCTAAATTCATCTTATTCAATCTATCTAGCGCATCAAGTGAATCCTCGGATGCATACTTTTCAAATAAATAATCATTGTTTTGGTTTGCACAATAAATCCCAGCGGAATCGTAGCCTCTATTTTGCAATTGCATGAGCCCGTCTAATATGAATTGAATAATATTGATCGTGGATTCTTTGCTTAAAATTCCGTATATGCCACACATATTTTACATAAGTTTACACAAAATTTTGCGCATTCAAACACACGTTCCATATAAACAACGTATGAAAGGCGAAAGATAAAATATGTGTGTAAATAATATACATATTTTATTGTACAATGGACTATGAACTTATTGCAGCAATGAGCGAAAATTACGTTATTGGTTACAATGATAAGATGCCGTGGCATATTCCCGAAGACCTCAAATTTTTCAAACGCATGACTTTGAACTCCATTATTGTTATGGGGCGAAAAACATTTGATAGTTTTCCAAATGGCCCATTGCCAAATAGGGTTCACGTAGTTATTACCAGAACGCCCGACCTTTGCTCCAATAAAGAGGATGTGATATATTGCACATACGAAGATGCGAATCGCGCGATTGACCATCATCGGAGAGCTGGTCAGAAAGTATTTATCATTGGAGGTGCCGAAATATATAAATTGTTTTTAGATTCTTCCGCAGTGCTACACATAACATTGATTGATGAATCGTTTGTTGGTGATACATATTTTCCTTATACTGTTGATGAACTGTTAGAGTACGGTTTCTCAAAATGCAATGTTAGCAGCGTCATTACTTCCGAATTAAATAATATCAATTTCCAGCATTATACCTTTACTCGTAATGTAAACGAATTATGCTAACTCACGCATGTGCCAATGATAGCTTAGATACACATATGGTACGACACTACAGTCGGTATTAATAGTAATGTTAAATACTTTGACGTCTCTCCATTCTAATTCTCGAATCATTACTTGATCGCCGTGATTTTTCAATATATAATTAAAGTATATCTCATATTCAGATGCACCAGATCCATTGATTTCAGTAGCCAATTTAATAAATACATTATAGAATAAATCGTGGTGCGTGGTTTCTACTAATTCAATTAATTCTTTTACATATTTGGTTTCAAACATCATATGATGACATATGCCAGATTTGAGCCCAGTTACATCTGGAATGTTAGCTAACGCTAGCATGTGGTCATAATATGGTTTATGATAAATTGTACCAAAATTGTATAAACATTTGCCATTTTCAATAAATGTCGTAGGTTTTAAAAAAAAGGTATCGCTATCAATAACCAAGTATTTGTCTAATATATTTGGTATTGCTATTCCTGCATATAATTTCAATAATTGCTGCAAATACCAGCCATTCCTACTCAATTTGCCGTGAAATTTAGCAACGGTATCTACTGTAAACGGAAAAATGTTTTCATTAATTGTAATACATCCTTCCAAAGTTATAGTTGGGTCATAGCATATCAAATAGATATTTCTATATCCGATAATATTTTTTTTAGTAAATTCGATTTGTTTTGTTACTATTTCTCTATCTTCGGGACCTACTGGAATTACAATGTCAAACAAAGGATTGAAATAAGTATTAAAATATTTTTTAAATGTATGCAATCTTACTTCGTTGCTTCTTCCAGCCAAATGAAATACAAGAGGCTTTTTTGAAAATCCCGACAATTCATTTTCATAAAAATGCTGTAAGATGCCATATTCTAATGAAACCGAATTATTTTTAATATCTAAAATATTTTGATTAAACATGTCTATTAATACGCCTTGATCCCACCATCCAGGATATGAGTTGTTGACATATAAATCATTGTCGTATGCCCATTTATGTAAAAAATCAATGCTGTATTGGGTGTTTTTAACAATAAAAATGCCTGTATTTATGTTATTGTTACCAATATCGTTACTAAAAATAAAATTATAATCAATATTTTCCTTTATAATATCAATTATATTTGTTGCATCATTATATAATAATGCATCTGCATCAATCCAGATTAAATAATCATACTTTTCTATATTGTCTAATATTAATGGCAATCTTGCCCAAGCGGAATGTCTTCTAAAATATTTATTTGTATGTGATACGATGATATCAATGTTATATTTTTCACAGTATTTTTTATTTATTGCATAATTTATATCGCCATAATTTTTAATCACGTCGTCATAGAACATTAATAGACAAACCTTCATCTTATCTGTATGTATCAAGTATAACTACACGCATTTATATAGTTTGAATGATTTTAAATTACATCAAACTAATCTATAAAATTGATTCCGTGCGTTGATAATTATATGATAGTATATTACAGCAACTGAATACAACATACCATGCCTGAACGTTGGGAACAACCACGCAAAACAAAGAAGGACAAAGCTCGTCGCAATGAAGAAATCTATGGTAAGTATAGTCCGAAACACGTACGTATGAGCGAAGCGTTAGCTGAAAAACGTATATCTGAACAAAATAAATACAAAGATGTTAAAGAGCCTGCAATTGAAAATCCAAATAAAAAATAATTTTATATACAGACGTAATCTTAACTATATTTAAGCATATTTTTTTCGGCATAACACACAACAATCGCCTGTATGTTTGTTGTGCGTTATATTACTGACAAAACACCCAATGCATGTCTTATGTCCACAAGTGGGTATTACATAGCCCTTATCACCAAGTACTTCATAACATACTGGGCATTCTACTTCCACAATCGCCATTCGTAGTGTTATTTCTAGTTCTCTGCATTTTGTGAGACAGTTCGTTATATCTATCTTTGGAATTGGTTGCAATGTTATATGTTTTTTTATGGGGGATAGCTCGGTCGGACGATACGGGAAGTCCATTAATGCTGTATGCGAATAGCTTGACTTTTTCATATTTAATTGCATTATAGTCAAGATAGTCAATACACGTCAATTTTTTAGGCAGTTGTATACACAACTGTAATAATGTGGGCGTAACTATTTAGAAATTATCTTCTATCTATATTTTATATCTACTATTATGAGTTTTTTAATGTCAGCATTCGGACGAAGAAGACCGTCAGTGGGTGCGCCAGTTCAAAGTGTCCCCGTTCAATCTGCGGCGCTTGAAAATAAAGTAGAGGTGGCTGCTGCGGTAGCGGTCGTTGAAACAGTAACCGCCAATGCATTCGATGAAGTTGCCGCTGCTCACGCCAAGGCCGATGAGGAGGCTGCTGCTGCTGCCAAGGCCGCCGAGGAAGTTGCTGCTGCACAAGCTGCGGAGGAAGTTGCTGCTGCCAAGGCTGCGGAGGAAGTTGCTGCTGCCAAGGCTGCGGAGGAAGTTGCTGCTGCCAAGGCTGCGGAGGAGGCTGCCGCTGCACAAGCTGCGGAGGAAGTTGCTGCTGCCAAGGCTGCGGAGGAGGCTGCCGCTACACAAGCTGCGGAGGAAGTTGCTGCTGCCAAGGCTGCGGAGGAGGCTGCCGCTGCACAAGCAGCGGAGGAGGCTGCCGCTGCACAAGCTGCGGAGGAGGCTGCCGCTGCACAAGCTGCGGAGGAGGCTGCCGCTGCACAAGCTGCAGAGGAGGCTGCTGCTGCACAAGCTGCGGAGGAGGCTGCCGCTGCACAAGCTGCGGAGGAGGCTGCCGCTGCACAAGCTGCGGAGGAAGCTGCCGCTGCAAAGGCTGCGGAGGAGGCTGCTGCTGCAAAGGCTGCGGAGGAAGCTGCCGCCGTTCAAGTGGTTTCTGAATAAATATATTACACTAAATGCTGATTATTATCAATAATGTCGATAACCTTGATAATAATGAAATGAATATTTAGAACCATTTTTTAAGTTCCAATTGCTTATATTGACGATCGTGATGTCTGGGAAGTTCCAGAGGCACCACTAATGTGCTCTGGTCTTGGCAGTATTTTAAATAACCAACGGTTTCATTGTAAACCGTTGGTACTGCATAATCCAATACCAATTTGTTTAGACGCTCCACCTGCTCGGTTATTTTATCTGTACGATGTTCGGCGTACTGTAAATACGTGCTGCGCATAATAACTTTCAACGTATCTATGTTCTGTGGCGCAATTATATATTTCTCATCAGACGCTTTATATACACCCGCACGTAAACCGTTCTGCACAATTTGAATATTCTCCTTAGAGAAGAATACTTGTGCTAATACATTATTTTCCCACGTTCCACTGATTGCCTCGCGGTATTCAGTTGGCCTGTTTTTCAATGCAATCTTTTCTTGCATCTTAAATATAATATCTGGCGATGGCGGCTCAACAATGTTAACACGTCCATTGTATCGTTCGGCTTCAAGAATTCGTTGGTTATTATTGATATTGTCAGGTTTTAGGATGGACATTTTATTATATATTCTTTCATCAGAAATAAATGTGCCAGGTCCGAGAACACTAAATACATTTAGTGCGAATAAAAATGTATAAATACTGTATAATGGAGAGTTTCTATTGGATAGTTTTAGTTGTTGCGATAATAGCACTTATAGGAGCATTGACATATGTTGGTATATTAATGACCTACTATACAAAGAAAGACGCTGTATACCCACCAGTCGCGTCTTCTTGTCCAGATTTTTGGACAGTATCTGCGTCAAGTCCCGCCAAGTGCAATATTCCAGCGGGAGATGCAGCTGGAATAAAAAACATTGGTTCATTATACGAAACTACCACAAGCAGTGACGGCAAGCCAGTGTATACACTTAAATTGTCGACTGCCAACACTCCTGGGCTTGATGCAACCAAGAAGACAGTCGATTTCTCGGCTGCCGAATGGGGCGCAGGCAGCGGAGCAGTTTGCAAAAAATACTCGTGGGCAAACCAGAATGGGTTAATATGGGATGGCGTGTCCAACTACAATAGCTGTTAGAACCGTATAAAATCATATTATTACGTAAATGCGCGTAATATGATTGAATCTAAATGTTAAATTTAATAACCCGTTGTTGTTCTCCTGATGAATAATCTAATTGTGCAATAGATGCAGGTCGTTGGAAAAGAGTATATAATGGCAATCGTCCAGGTGTTTCTAAACTTTCATCGGACATCACCATTTCCATAATTTGATGTCTTAGCATCCGAATGTTACGTGCTTCGGGTATGATGTCTTTGATTTGAAGGTCAACAGCAGACTTTAACATCTCATAATTGTTTGTCTTGTTGTATTCCTCTACGAATCCGCGGCTCTTCTCAATCATCTTAAATAGGTGTTCGGATTTCGTTTGGATTATGCTTTCACGCGATTCGTTGTGATACAATTCGTTGTATTTGTCTAAATAAGACTTGTAGAAAGCACTATCTGCATTGTACAGTTCAAGTTCCTTATTAAATAATGATACCGATTTCTCTTCGCTGATGTAATTAAACAAGGTGTCTAGTTTTTGTCTGATAATAGTATCTTTTACCGTATCAAAGTCTTCTTTTACCATATCAAACAAATATTGAAATTGGGTTAGGGATCCTGGGAATATTTGTATATCAAGAGAACACGGACTATTCGGGTCGCCGCAAATTGCTTCATATCGGTTCTCGTTTCTGCTGAATTTCGTTCCGACTGGACGCCTGCATTTAATGCATTTGGGTTTTATTTGCAATACGTTGCGCTTTGCCAATTTCTTGTTCGGTTCATTCTTATACACTTTGCGTTTTGCGTTCATAATATCCATTTCATATTGACTTTTCAATTTAAAATATTCGTTGAGAGCGTCCTTATAGTTGCGCTGTTGCTCTGCTGCACTGTCATCCGCGGGTTGTTTCGTAATCGCATCCACATTAGAGTTTCGGAATGTAATGCTCGGATTGTTCTCATATTGGATATCAATCACGCTCTCTGGTAGGTTCTCAATTAATGTAATATTATTATTAGATGCATGTAACTTTGTCAATTGGTCAACATTTGCCAAGTTCAGGTATTCAATTTGGTTAAATTCGCATACAATTTCCTTCAAACTTTTGGGTAGGTTCTCAATGGTCTTAATTTTATTATGTGAAATATTAATCGTTTCTAGTTTTGTCAAATATGAAATGTCTATTTCTTCAATGATATTCGCTTCCACGTTCAATTGTATGAGTGACTTGGGCAGCGATTCCAATTTTAATATTAGATTGTCGCGACATTGCAGCGTTTCAATATTTTTGGGCAATACAATAGATGTAATTTCGCCCTTGCCGAGAACAATGTGTTTAATTTTACCAAACCCCATTTCGGTGAGAACCGACAGATTCAGGTCGCCGTGCAACGGGGCATTTATGCGTAAAGTATTTACTTCCTTGGAATAGTTTTCTAAAATATCCAATAGTTCAGTTTGTGCGATGTTATTTTGTTTTATAACTTCATAGTGTTTGTCCTTGTTTAGTGTCATTCTGTCTGATATAGATACTATTCAGAAGAAAATTGTGTGTATTATCCTTGCGCAAACGGCAAATTCGTTAGACGGGTAATATGTTGGTTCTCGGTATTTTCAACCTCATCTTTATAGTATCTAATCTTGGACATGACGTATTGCTGGTCACGCATTAGCTTTTGTTGGCGTTCATAATCGGTTGGTTTATTTGCGCTACATCTATATAATATAGTGCCTACCACTGCGACAAATAATAAGAAAATTCCAATATTAAACACATAATAGTATATATTTACTCGATTGGCGTGGCATTGTTTTAACGTATTAAACAGGTAATTTTTGGTGGTTGCTTAATAAGAGACGGTTGGT
>Ga0214919_10002924_pt1 | contig 26374 bp, 26 predicted proteins | sample LL1503_MetaG_FD_177994 | JGI IMG/M metagenome (GOLD analysis project Ga0214919, IMG submission 177994) | Freshwater microbial communities from Lake Lanier, Atlanta, Georgia, United States - LL-1503 | ecosystem: Environmental > Aquatic > Freshwater > Lake | place: USA: Georgia | collected...
TAATCCACTAACAAAATAAAGCGTTTGACCATCAGCAGAAAGGGACGGTTGAGATTCCCAATGGGAAGAATTTACACCGCCGGGCAAATTAATCGGATTGATCCATTTTCCACCTATTTTTTTGGTGTAAAATAAATCACAACTTCCTTTTCCATATCTGTTTTCACCATAATAGGTGCCTGTTTCATCCGAACATGCCACAAAAATCAAACTTTTACCATCTGCCGAAATTGTCGGTGCTCCTTCATTGTTAATGGTATTTACATTTGAAGCCATTGGAATTGCTTTTTGCCAACTATTGATTTTATCCCAGTTTGAAACAAAAAAGTCTTCTTGTTCCTGGTACCCTTTTACACGACTATCTGCGATACTTCGTGTAAACAACAAGGTTTTTCCGTCTACGGTAATGGTTGGGAAATATTCTGGGGCTGCTGTGTTAATTCCTTCTCCAGCATTAATTGGGTTGAATTCTTTTGGGTTTTTCAAGGCGTTTATGGCGAAACTTGCATTTTGTTTTATTTGCTTGGCATTACGTAAAAATTCCTCGCTTGCATTTGGATTTTTCATAAATATCTCTACGTATTTTAAAGATTTTTCATATTCAGCTTCTGCTAGATAAAGCGCTGATAAATAATAATGCGTTGAACCATACCTGGAATGTTCTGGATTAATTTGCAAAGCACTTTCATAATGGAATATTGCTTGTTTATAATTGTTTAGATTTTCGTTGAATTGGGCAGAAAGTATATGTGCTTCCCAAAATTGGGGGTCTTTTTTTAACGCTTGCTCTAAAAGTAACAGACCTTCTCTGTAATTAGGCCCCCTAGTTTTTGGGTCTAGTGTTTGTCCAGGTGCCTTTTGAGCAGCTTCTAGAAGTTTTATAGCTTTTTTACTTTTCGTAGAATACCTAAATTGAGAATAAAACGAAAAATTAAAAAAAAGAAGTGAGAAAAAAACTAGTAGAAATTTAGGCATGGAGATTAGTTAAGGTATGTTCATAAATTTGTGTGTCTGTAACGAAATTTTCCACAGCTGGTTACTCTTCACAAACTCAATAATTAAAGGTAATAATTTTTCGGATTTTGACCATTCTGGTTGAAGGTATAATTGGCAGTTAGTTGAAACTTTTAAGGCATGAGTTGTCGCCCACTCTAAATCAGACGGGTGACTTATAATTACTTTTAGCTCATTTGCCTTGATGTAGGCTTCATCGCAGGGAACTTTGAATTTTTTTGGTGAAAAACAATACCAATCTACTTCCCCTTTTAATGGATAGCAACCAGAGGTTTCAATGGCGACCATTATCCCCAACGATTTCAATTGATCAACCAAAGGACGTAAGTCATACATGGCAGGTTCACCTCCAGTGAGTACCACAAAATTCGAATTGCTTTTTACTACATTCTCAATTATTTCCTTTATCGACAAAAGGGCATGTTGCTCTTTATCCCAACTTTCTTTGACATCACACCAAACACAACCAACGTCGCAACCTGCTATTCGAATAAAATAGGCGGCTTTACCTGAATACTTACCTTCCCCTTGAATGGTGAAAAAGTACTCCATGATCGGATAATTTATTACCTCTTGCATATTAATTTAATAATACAACAAATGTACTGATAAGAAAAATTAAGCCCATAATTAATTTATGTTAAGCAATTATTTTTTTTGCTATATTTGTTACTAATCTTAAACTTAATATTATGCTAAAAATAGTTACTTTCTTTTCTTTTTCAATGTTTTTTGCTCCGCTTTTCAGCCAGCAAATTGGAAATAGTAATTTCGAGAATTGGGAAAATGTTGCCGCTCCAACTGAAGAACCGGTAAACTGGAATAGTTTCAAAACAGGCTCCGGTCAATTTTCCGGCTTCGCTTCAAAACAAGTGGAACGTAATTCCATGGTTCGTGCTGGCTCCACTGGAATGTATTGCGCAAGGATTTGGGCGGTATCTACTTTAGGAATTACGGCTAATGGAAACATGACCTTGGGGCAAATTAATATGGGAAGTACTTCACCAGCAAATGCAGCGAATTATAACTATTCAAAAACAAGTGATCCAAATTTATCGGAAGTATTAACTGCATCGCCTGATTCCATCGTTTTTTGGGTAAAGTATACGCAAGCAGGAGTTGGAGATCCAGACTCAATGGCAAGAATGAAAGCATTAATTCACGATGCCTTTGACGCTAGAGATCCCGAAGATGCAACTACAGCTCCACACGTTGTAGCTAGTGCTCAATTAAATTATCCTCAAACTGGAGGGGCTTGGGTAAGAAAAAGTGTTCCTTTTGTTTACAGTGGACCTGCAAATACTCCAGCATTTATTTTGCTAACTTTTACTACTAATGCTACGCCAGGTGGTGGTGCTGCCAATGATGAGGTATTAATAGATGACGTTTCTTTAATTTATAATAGTGGTGCTAACTTAAATGAAAATCAATTATCTGATATAAGAGCTAACTACAACGAGCTTTCCGGAATTCATTTTTTCTCAAATGAAACGATTAATGGAAATCTTTTACTATTTAACTCATTAGGAGTTCAAGAATTTAAAGGTGAAATGACTGAATATACCAAGGTAAAACTTTCTTCAGGTGTTCATTTCGCAAAATATCAATTAGGATCAGGAAAATCAGGAACTATTAAATTTATAGTAGACTAGTTCAATAATGGTTTTTAGATTAGCTATATTAATTTCTTTCCTAAATGTCTTTGTGTGTTTCACTCAATATGGAACATTACAAGGTATTGTTTCGGATAGCAAAGGAAATGTAATTTTTGGTGCATCGGTTCTTTTCAAGACCGATGTCACCATTGGTTCTGTTACCAATGAAAAAGGAAAATATAGTTTATCACTCCCTACCGGTCAAGTACGAATAGTTTGTCGTTATTCTGGTATGAAATCAGACACCTCTTCTCATTTTATTGTAGAGGGAAAAACGCTCGACTATAATATAGTTTTACAACCATTCATCTTGGAATTCGAGCAAATTAAGGTAAGTGTTGGTAAATTCGATAAGCCACTTGAAGAGCAGACAGTTACTATGATTGTGCTGAAGCCGGAACTAATAGAAAATAAAAATACACGAAGTATTGAAACAGCATTAGACCAAACTCCTGGGCTAAATATTTTGGATGGTGAACCTCAAATCAGAGGGGGGAGTGGCTTTACTTTTGGCGTTGGTTCAAAGGTAGCTGTTATGGTTGATGATATGCCAATGCTTTCTGGTGACGCGGGAAGACCGGAATGGGGTTTCATTCCCGTAGAGAATATTAGTCAAATTGAGGTAATTAAAGGCGCTGCATCTGTGTTATCGGGAAGTTCTGCACTTTCCGGTTCCATTCATATTCGTACTGCGTATCCTAAGGCTAAACCATTAACGAAGGTTAATTTATATTCCGGATTTTATTCAAATCCATCTATTGAAGGCGCTTCTTGGTGGTCGGGTTTGAGTGTTCCATTAATTTCAGGTGTTAATGTTTTACATTCAGAAAAAAAAGGAAACTTAGATGTTGTTCTTGGGGCAAATTTAAATTATGACCACGGTTATATTGGCGCTCCAAAACCAGGTCCGTATGTATTAGATTCAATCACAAATTTTTCTGATAAGCAAATGGCTTCCGAACGGGCGAGACTTAATTTTAATTTGCGCTATCGATCTAAGAAGTTCAAAGGCTTAAATTATGGTGTTAACGGAAATGTAATGGTCGCTAAAAGTAACATGTCTTTTGCCTGGTTAGATGATTCGTCCGGCCTGTACAGAGCCTATCCTGGGGCGGTCTTTTTACAAGATCAATTTATTTTTAATTTGGATCCCTTTATTCAAGTATTAACGGAAACGGATGGTCGTCATTATTTAAGAACTCGAATCTTACATGCTGATAATAAACGTTCCGCTAACCAATCCAATAGAGCCACTACTTATTATGCTGATTATATGTTCCAGAAATCTTTTGCACAATTAAAGGGGATAGATTTTATTGGGGGCTTAACATCCACATTCACTAATTCTTTCGCTAATATTTATGTTGGTTCTGGTTCACCAAACAATCAATTATTAAACCTCTCTGCTTACACGCAGGTGGAACATAAAGTGGAAAAATTACTAACGCTTTCTGCAGGTGCACGCTTAGAATATTTTCAGTTAAACGATACTATTAAGGCTTTTAAACCAATTTTCAGAGCAGGGGCGAACTTGAAGATATACCAAGAAACCTATTTGCGTGCTTCGTTTGGTCAAGGATTTAGATTTCCAACCATTACAGAGCGATTTATAAAAACTGGCGTGGGTAACTTTGGTGTATTCCCGAATCCTACCTTGAAACCCGAGAGCAGTTGGAATGCCGAAATAGGTTTGAAACAAGGTGTAAAGATTGGTAAAATATTGGCTTATTTTGATGTGGCAGCCTTTTGGCAAGAATATCAGAATACAATTGAATACATGTTTGGAATTTGGGATGTTGACAACGCTCCGGCCTCTTTTGCTGGATTCAAATTTCTAAATACTGGTGCATCACGAGTTATTGGTTTAGATGCTTCATTTGTAGGAACGGCTAAATTTTCCAAAAATGTTGAATTAAATTTTTTGACAGGCTACAATTACATCGTTCCTAAGACCTTAAATCCTGATTATGTATATGCAGTTGATGACATTAATCGAAAGTATAGCTACAATTCAACCTCAATGGATTCGGCAAGTCAAATATTGAAATATCGCTTTTTGCATAATCTTAAATTTGATGCAGAAGTAATCTTGTTTAGCAAGTTTTCAGTCGGTGTAAGTGCTAAATATTTTAGTAAAATCGTAAATATGGATGCGATTATAAAAGATTTTGAGGAAACGACAGCCAATTCTGGAGGTGATAAGCAAAACATTCGTTACATGGATTATTTTTATGCCCATCGCTTTGGAAATTGGATTTTTGATACGCGTTTATCGTATGCTTTTAGTCCATCACATAAGGTAGCATTAATCGCTAGTAATATCTTAAATCGGAGTTATTCATTACGCCCTTTAAAAATAGAACAGCCTCGTTGCGTGATGCTTCAATACACCTATAAATTGGATAGGAATTAATAAATTTTATTCTTTCAACGCCTTGCGAATTTTCTTTTTCATTTCCCTTTGATTTGGAATCTAGTTGGAGCCGTCATTCTTTTTTATTAAAAACTGATAAGGGATGAATAAAAATCAAATAAATAGCTTATCTTTGCACCCTTAAAATAAATTATAAACCGAGGTTTCGGACCTCAAATTGTAAAAAATTAACTTATGGCAACAAGAATTAGATTACAAAGACACGGTAAAAAAGGAAAAGCTTTTTTTCACTTAGTAGCAGCAGATAGCAGATCGAAAAGAGATGGTAAATTCATTGAGAAATTAGGAACATATAATCCAGTAGCTAACCCTGCTGTGATTGAAATTAATTTTGATAATACACTTGCCTGGTTGCAAAAAGGTGCTGAAATGTCAGAAACAGCTCGTGCAATTTTAGCTTACAAGGGGGTTCTTCACAAGAACCACTTATTAAAAGGTGTTGCAAAAGGTGCATTAACTTTGGAGCAAGCTGAAGAGAAATTTGCAAAATGGTTAATTGAAAAAGATAGTAAAATAGAAGGTAAAAAGGATTCTTTATCAAATACAGCAACGAAAGAAAAGAATGCTAGAATGAAGGCAGAGGCGGAAGCAAATATTGCCAAAGCTGCAGCAATCGAAGCTAAAAATGCTCCAGTAGAGGAAGAGATAGCTGAAGAATCTGCTTCAGAAGAAGCGCCAGCATCAGATGATTCTACTTCTGAAGAAGTAGTTGCAGAAGAAGCTCCAGTAGCAGAAGAAGCTCCAGTAGCTGAAGAAGTGGTTGCAGAAGAAGCTCCAGTAGCTGAAGAAGCACCAGTAGCTGAAGAGGTAGTAGCAGAAGAAGCGCCAGCAACTGAAGAAGCACCAGCAGTGGAAGATTCAAGTGCTGAAGAAGCGCCTGCCGCTGAATAAAATATGCAAAAAGAAGATTGTATTTATATAGGACAAGTAGCGAGACTTCACGGATTCAAAGGTGAAGTCTCTTTGTTTTTAGACGTTTCTGATCCAAGTGAATATATTGATAGTTCTATGTTTGTTCTAGATATAGATGCTTGCCTCACCCCATTTTTCATTGAACATGTTAAGTTAAAAAACAAAGGTTTTATCACGGTGAAATTTAAAGGCGTCGATGATGAGGCTTCAGCTAAACGTCTGTTAAAAAAGAATATCTATGTTCCTGAAAGGTCATTGCCTGTGTTAGGCGAAGATTCTTTTTACGATCATGAGGTAATTGGTTTTCAAGTAATTGATTTGAAAAAGGGAGCCATAGGAATAATTACCGAAGTAATCGATCATGCTGCCAATCCTTTGTTACAATTAGATTACAATGGAATAGAACTATTGATTCCAATATTTGATGGCTTGATTCATCGCGTAAGGCGAAATGATCGTATTTTAGAAATAAAAGCGCCCGAAGGTTTAATCGATTTGTATATCAATTAGTCTTTAATAAACCCAATGCTAATTTCATTCGGATGATTCGCTTCGCTGATTCATCAACTCGCTTTTTAAATGCGGGGTCTGTTCGGTATAAGTTAAGTATCTCGGAATGTGTTTTTACAACGTCAACCGGCATCAAGATAATGTCACAGCCAGCTTTCACTGCTTTACTCGCTGACATTGGAACGCTTATTACCCCACCCATGTTCATGGCATCAGTTACAATTAAACCTTTAAAGCCTAAACTATCTCGCAGTAATTGAGTAACTATTTTTTCTGATAAGGTAGAAGGCAATCCTTCGGTATTATATCGCTTATTGTTCATTACAGCAATATGAGCAATCATAATGGATAATACACCGTTCGCTATAAGTGAAGGATAATTTTTTATTTCCAGCATTTCACCATCAATCGTTTGTAATTCTTTGTGCGTATCCCCACTCACTAATCCATGTCCCGGGAAATGTTTTGCGGTCGCTAGGATGTTGTGTTGCTGCGTATGTTGAATAAAAGCATTCGACCATGGAATTATATTTTCTGGGATGGCTCCAAAGCTTCTAAATCCTACTGTTTTATTAGGTGACATATCTACCACTGGAGAAAAGTTATAATTAATTCCAATTTCATTTAAGTCGCCTGATATGATATCCGTTACGTTTATCACTTCTTCAATAGTCAATAATTCATTGGCTTTTTTAACCGGTTTAGATCCAATTATTTTTCGATTGACTAAACTTGGTTCTGCATCTGCACTATAAAGAAAAGGTAAATTTCCAATTGCCTTATTTTCTTTTTCAAATGATTTAATCCAAGATGTAAATTCTTCTTTTGTACCATTTAGCATTAATACGCCTCCAATCAATCGTTTATTAATTTGGCTTAAGATGGTATCCTTACTTAATCCGAAACGTCCAACTGCTGGCATTAGTAATTGCGCGACAATTGCTGTATCGTCCATCATTAAAAAGGCACGATCCACTTCTTTATCTAAGGATTTATTTTCGGATAAATAATCGCTGAGTTTAAAATCAATTTTGGTGTTAAATTGAATTTTAGTGTGCCCATTTGGTGACTGCGCACAGCCATAAACAACGAATAAGGCAATAATGGATGAAAGGTATATCTTAGGCATACAATAAATTAGATTTCAAATGTAAATGTAAATTTTGATCATAAAGTTTTATGAGCCGGCAATTATTCACAAAAACCGTGTCAATATCTAAATTTAACCATAAATAGTTCCTTCATGGCTTTTTATTATTGGTAAAAAAAAACCAATGTTAAATTAATATTAACTAATACGATGGTTTTTGTAAATTTGAGCATCTAAAGATACAATCGATCCTTTAATTTATAGGTGACTAAATCTATTTATATGAAATCTAAAATAATATATTTCTCCCTTTTACTTTCTTTCAATTCTATTTCTCAAAATTTTTACGACAGAAGCGTAGTTCAAAATATTGAACTGTTTTTTTCTTTCGCTAATTGGGACGCTCAGTTAGATGCAGCAGCATTAACGGACTCGTATATAATAGCGGATTCAGTTAGAATTAACGGAATAGTTTACGATAGCGTTGGTATCAAATACAAAGGAAACAGTACGTATAATCCAACGAATAATAAAAATCCTTTTCATATTAAGCTAGATTACATTAAGTCAAATCAGGATTATCAAGGGTTTGTAGATCTTAAATTGCAAAATGGCTACCGAGATCCTTCTATGATACGTGAGGTTTTGTCGTATGCCATCTTAGAGCAGTACATGGATTGTCCTAGAGCGAATTTTGCAAATGTATATATAAATGGTGCTTTGCGTGGGTTATATTCCAACGCAGAAGATATTTCAGATGATTTTAATGCGGCTCATTTTTATGGTTCCGACGGTTCTTTTTTTAAATGTAATCCCGTTGGAGGTGCTGGCCCAGGCAGTACTATTAGTCCTGATCTAAACTACATTAATAGCGATACAGCTTCTTATGTTCAAGGGTATGAGTTAAAATCTACTTATGGTTGGTCCGACTTAGTGGATATGATTACTGTTTTGAATAATAATTTCGCTCAAATAGAAACTAAGTTAGACATCGATCGCGCTATTTGGATGTTGGCCTACAATAATGTACTTGTGAATTTAGATTCATACAATGGAGCTTTTCGCCAAAACTATTATTTGTATAAAGATTTAAATGATCGTTTTGTGACTACTGTTTGGGATTTAAATATGAGTTTTGGCGGTTTCCCAGGTGGAACAGGTTCCGGAGCTACCGTTTCCACTACGCTAGACCCAATGTCTAATAGCACTTCTGCGATTCATCCATTAATAAAGAAAATCCTAGGTAATCCTATGTATAAAAGAATGTATATGGCACACTTGCGGACAATTACCCAAGAAATTTTTATGTCTGGAGATTATTTAACAACGGCTAATACTATTCGTGCTACCATTAATTCGTCGGTTCAAGCAGATCCTTATAAGTTCTACACTTTTGCCCAATTCACTAATTCTTTAACTACCTCAGTCGCGAGTGGTGGTGGAGGTGGAGGTGGTGGTGGCACCATTCCTGGCATTCAAGAACTGATGACCCCACGAGTTGCTTACTTATCAGCTAATGCAAACTTTGTACTTGTTGCTCCAGTGATCACAAGTTATACTTCGAGTGTCCTTTCTCCTGCGATTAATTCTACGTTTTTTATTACGGCAACGTGTTCAAACGAAACAGAAGTTTATTTGGCTTATCGTACTTCTCATCCCTTGAAATTTAATCGTGTATCAATGTTTGATGACGGAGCGCATGGAGATGGCATGGCAGGTGATCATGTTTATGGATACCAAGTTTCAGCAGATGGACCTGTTTTTGAATATTATATTTATGCAGATAATAATGTGGCCGGATTATTTAGTCCTCAAAGAGCAGAACATGAGTTCCATTCTCTTGCGCTAACGATTCCTTCACCTCAAATAGGTGATGTGTTAGTAAATGAAGTGTTAGCATCCAATTTGAATACGGTATTTGACACTTATGGCGAAAGTGATGATTGGATTGAGTTGTTTAATACTACAGGGACGGCTTTTGATTTATCCGGACTTTATTTATCCGATAATGCTATAAATTATATGAAATGGACGTTTCCCGCCGGTAGTATTATTCTTCCTAACGATTATTTAATTGTTTGGGCTGATAACGATACATCTCAAATTGGTTTGCATGCGAATTTCAAGTTAAGCTCATCGGGGGAGACCATTTATTTTAGTAATGGAATAAATATGTATGATGCCGTAGGATTTAGTTTTCAAACTACCGATGTCTCTTACGCGAGATGCCCGGATGGTGCATTGGCTTTTGCTGCAGCCACACCAACATTTGATGCATCAAATAACTGCTTTGCTGGTATTAATGAGCTAAGTGTTGTCGCTAAAGTATATCCAGTTCCTTTCCAAGATCATTTTATTATTGAGCCAGGTTTTGATGGTGAAATGAGTTTTTCAATAATCGACATACAAGGACGTTCGATCTTAGCAGATCAATTCGTCTCAAATAAATATACGGTAGACGCCTCTTCATGGAAGAGTGGGATTTATTTTTTATCAATGGAACAAAATGGTATTCCAACCACTCATTCGATTGTGAAATTCTAAGAAAAAAGTTTTATTCTTCTTTCAAGTGTAATTCAACCAATTGAAATAAGCGATGACGCTCATTGATTGCCTCATGAAAATAGGCAAGTCGTTCTTTTTTTATATATCGTTTAATTGAAGAGCCAAAGGTGAGGGCGTTTATTATTCTTTTTCCAAGACCAAATGTAGGCGTGAAGTTAATATCAATTCGACCTATTCTTTCTGCTTCCGTTGTGATTATTTCACTTAATGACATACTTATGATTTGCTGGCAAATTTCTGAAGAAATAATGTCAAATCTGATTAAAGACTCATCGTCAAATTCTTTTGTTTTTATGAATCTTTTATATTGAAATTCTATATCGGAAATACCTCTAAATAATTGATCAATGGTCATATTTGTCTTTAAGGAAAGATAGTAAACTTACAAAAATAGTGTTTTGTTCTGCTTCTGTCAAACAATATGGTGGATTGATAAAGAGTGTATTTCCCAAAGGCCTTATTAAAAGCCCTTTTTGAATGAAATAGGGGGTTATTTCGGAAGCGATTTTTGAAAAATAATCGTTTTCGCCCTCTTTTACGTCAAGATCGATGGCTAATATTGTTCCAAAAGATCGAAGGCCATTGATTGGTACAATACCTTTAGCATTTTTGTATTTCTCGACAAAATCAATGTTCCGCTTGGTGATTTTTGAAATGGATTCCCAAGTTTTTTCTTCTTCAAATAAATCTAAACTAGCGCATGCAAGTGCACAAGAGATAGCATTTCCAGTGAAGCTATGACCGTGCAACAATGCTTTTGCTTTTTCATCAGATAAAAAAGCATCGTAAATTTTTTGTGTGCTGATTGTTAAACCTAATGGTAAAACACCTCCGGTTAATCCTTTCGATAAACATATAATATCTGGTTTAACATTCGTATGTTCGAACGCGAATAACTTTCCAGTCCGACCAAAAGCGGTCATTACTTCGTCAAAAATTACGATAACATCGTGCTTTCTTGCCATCTCAACGAGTGCTTCAAGAAACTCGATAGAATAAATACGCATTCCAGCCGATCCTTGGATTAACGGTTCAAGAATGATTGCCGCAAAGGTATTTGAGGCCATTAATACCTCCGCATTTTCCAATATTTCATTCAAATTCGAATCAGTTGGGAAGTCAAGAAAATCAACATCGAAAAACAACTGTTCAAAGGGCTCATTAAAATAGCCGCGTTGACCAAGAGACATCGCTCCAAAAGTATCACCGTGGTAGGCACCATCTAGCGCTAAAAAGTTTGTTTTGGGCTGTTTACAATTTTTCCAATATTGGATGGCCATTTTGATGGCCACTTCCACCGCTGTTGAGCCATTGTCTGAAAAAAATACTTTTTGAAAAGGACTTCCTAATTTATCAATGATTCGCTCAGCAAGCTCTATGGCTTTTGGGTGTGTAGCACCCGCAAAAATACAATGGTCTAGGGTGTTCGCTTGTTCAATTATTGCGTTTACTAAATGATCATTTGAATGTCCGTGTGTATTGACCCACCACGATGAATTGCCATCTAGTAATTCCCCATGACTTTCAGTGTACAGTGTGGCATCCTTTGCCCGTAGCACCACAATGGGGTCAGGCGCAGTTTGAGCTTGTGTAAAAGGGTGCCAAATATAGTTACGGTCTTTTAGTAAATACGACATTAGACGAGTGATTTTAGTATTCCATTGCTAACTAACTCCTTTACAAATAATTTTATAGTATCCGTATCGACCTTATCGAATAAAGGAACCGAAAACAGTGTTTTTACACCCGAAATTTTTTCAATGATTTCGCAAGTATCAGGTAATGGTTCTCCCACATAAATGATTCCATGAATGTTCACATTACGCGATTGAATAGATTCGATTGATAATAGCGTATGATTAATACTCCCCAAATAGTGTCTTGAAACTAAAATTATGGGAATGTTCCATTGTTCTGCTAAGTCAGCAAATGTAATACCGGCGTCATTAATGGGCACTAGCCATCCTCCTGCACCTTCGACGATAAGATTTCCAGCTGTCTTTGGTAAATTTAACATGGCTGGATTTATTGATACACCATCTATTTTTGAAGCAACATGTGGCGAAAGTGCTTCGGAAAAAAGGTGGGCTTCGGGTATGATTTCAATAGTATTATTTAACCATTCTTGTATCTTTTTGCTATCACTATTTTGATGATCTCCGGATTGTATTGGTTTCCAATAAGTGGCTTGTAGTAATTCACATAAAATGGCTGAAACAACCGTTTTTCCTACATCAGTTCCTATTCCGGTAAGAAAGTAGCTGTTGCTCATTCATTGCTTTTTTTGAAAAATAAGCCAAGAAATTCTTTATTGGAATGTTCACCAAGCATTGGCGAAAGTTTGAAGTCTTTATAAACCAGTTGGTTTCTTTCTCCTAAATCAATGCATTGTAATTTTAAAAATGGAAAATGCTTGCTTTCAGCGTTCGTCCCTGCTTTATTTAATTTTGTTTTGTCAAGTTCAATTTGTGGTTTAATAACCAAAATTGCCATACCATTTGATTTTAGAAAGGTTGTAATAAAGGGCAACACCTCTTCTAATGGCGTCATGGTATCAATAATCATCCCATCCACTTGAATTGGAATGTGTTGTTCATTTAGATTTCGAATGGAGGTTTGGATAATAGTAATTTGTTTGTTATCCTTAAATCGTTCCTTTACTAGTGCATTCTCTTCAACAATACAACGTGTTTGTTTCGCTCCTTCACTTAATAGTACTTCTGAAGCGGCACAGGCATCAATTCCGATTTCTAACCAAGACGTCTCTTTCACATTAATTTTCCATTTTGAAATGCCTTCAATGATTTTTTGTGCATGAATGGATGACCAACGCTCATCGGAAATTAACAACTTGATTTCGGCATCTTCAGGAAATTTCTTTCCAATCTTATTAAAAAGTTTCCCGTTGACAAGAACGCCATATTTTCTTATAATTTCTTCCGCCATGGTTCTATTTTGAACCAGGTTCCGATCTACTAATAATTTGTCTAACCTAATTTCCATATTGTTATGGGTAGATGTATAATAATTTTTCTTCCCATCCATCTAGTTGAAGGTAAATTGCACTACCACTTTCTTTTTTATAGGCAAAAGATGACAAGTCAAATTTCAAGTCTTTAATCACAAGTGCTTTGCAGGCATCTTTATGCGCTCGATGAATTAGTTGGATGGACCGAATAGGAGGGAGCGACTTGGAGATGTTTGAACTTCCAATTAAATCAAATTCGTGCACTTCACATCCACCACCATAACTTACTTTAAGTTCCAAAACTTGCCCATTAATTTTTGCCTCTTCAATTTTTATTGCATCCGATGAATCAATGGGATTAGCAATGTGAGCGGAAAGAATCATGTCTTTTTCTGTTTGGTTCTTTTGTTCGCTTATTTTTTTTTGACATTTACACCCAACAAAAAATAGGCTGCAAGAAAGTAGAATAATAAATTTCATAGTTATGTTTTCTTTCAAAAGTCAAAATTAATACCATTAAGTTTAAAATAACTATTTAATTCCCTTTGTTTAAAAAAATTAATTCTTTCCATTTGCTTGCCTTACCTTTGTCTTAAGATTAATACATGAAAACAAAAACTTTAAAGAAGAACAAAGTGAATGTCGTTACGCTCGGATGTTCAAAGAATATATACGATTCCGAAGTGTTAATGGCTCAATTGAAAGCCAATCAATTTGATGTTGAACACGAGTCAATGGACGATGATGCCTCTGTTGTAATTATCAATACCTGTGGTTTTATAGATAATGCGAAGCAAGAATCAATTGATACCATCATTAGGTACGTTGAAGCAAAAAAGGATGGCCTGGTGGATAAAGTGTATGTTACAGGTTGTCTTTCTCAACGCTATAAGGATGATTTAGAAAAAGAGATTCCAGAAGTCGATGCTTATTTTGGCACGCGGGATTTACCTCGTTTATTAAAAACCTTAAAAGCAGATTATAAACATGAGTTAGTAGGGGAGCGATTATTAACCACTCCTTCTCATTACGCTTACTTTAAAATTGCGGAAGGTTGTGATCGTCCTTGTACTTTTTGTGCGATACCAATTATGAGGGGAAAGCATCTTTCTACTCCCATTGAGGACCTGATCATTCAAGCTAAAGCATTAGCGGGAAAAGGGGTGAAGGAATTAATGTTGATCGCTCAAGATTTAACGTATTATGGCTTAGATTTATACAAAAAGCGCGCATTGGCAGATTTGTTAACACAATTGTCAGAAGTGGAGGGTATCGCTTGGATTCGTTTGCATTATGCTTTTCCTAGTGGTTTTCCGATGGAGGTCTTGGATGTAATGAGGGAGAAAAGCAATATTTGTAATTATTTGGATATGCCTTTGCAGCATGGTTCTACGCGTATGTTGCAGGCAATGAAAAGAGGCACCACAAGAGAGAAAACGGAAGAGTTGATTGCTGCAATTCGTGAAAAGGTTCCTGGTATAGCGATAAGAACGACGTTAATTGCCGGGTATCCCGGAGAAACAGAAGCTGATTTTCAAGAAATGTATGATTGGGTGCAACGCAGTAAATTTGATCGCTTAGGAATATTTACCTATTCTCACGAAGAAAATACGGCTGCATATGCATTTGAAGATGATGTGCCCGCCAAGGTTAAAAAAGAACGTGCGGATGCTATTATGGATTTACAAGCTGGAATCAGCTACGAATTGAATCAGTTAAAGGTGGGGAAAATATTTTCCGTTCTATTTGATCGTGTGGAAGGTGATTATTTTATTGGTAGAACGGAATTTGACTCTCCCGAAGTGGATAATGAGGTCTTGGTGAAGAAAACAGCTGATAATTTCATTCGAATTGGTGATTTTACTCAAATTCAAATAACAAGTGCTGATCATTACGACTTGTACGGAGAAATAATCGGATAAAGGTTACTAGGAATTATAGAATTACTATTAGTTACTGCGATACGAAAGTGTAGCTTATTGTCCCTATTTGTGTTGAGGAAGCAGTACTGGAAAAATTAAACCGAGACAGTTTAGCATATTTCAAGGCTTGTTGTGTCATGCAGGCATTGGCGTTCGACGATGATGTTACCACCGCTTCAACAACATTTCCATTTTGATTCACTTTAATTTGTACCGTCACCTTTCCAGAGGAACCTGTTCCACACGTATAACCCGGATTTCGAACGAACCAGTTGTTATTTTGATAAGCGGTTCGTTTTGCCAAAGACCAATTCACCATCACATTTCCCGCATAAACGGTAGGTCCGCCATTACTCGTATTATTGTTTTTTGGATTTACTTTAGGATTGTTAGCATTATCATTACGATCTTTCATTTCCTTAAGAATCGTTTCTCTTTTTGTTTCACCTCCTTCCGCTTCGTATAGGCTCTTTTCGTAGTCCTTGATGGACTGTTCGATTTCACTAGCTGACATATTCTCTTGCCAATTTTCATTGGAGCGCTGTCGTGTATCGTTCATGTCGCGCGAAATATTTTTTAAGTCGCCCGAATTTAAATTATCCTGTATCTGGATTTGTTCTGGTGTAAGCAATAATTCCTCCTTTTGTAATTCAAGTAAGGGTTCATCATTAAAAGGAATAATGGGAAAATAACGGGTGTACGTTTGCATTTCAAGGTAAATAAAAAAGCCAATGTACACCGCAAATGCAGTGAGAATGCCTAGTTTGTACCTGTCAATGAAAACAAACATTTTCTTTTAAATAGTATTAACATGAGTATTGGAGTGAAAGTTACAAAGATTATTAACTATTTAGCGCATGCCTCCACGAAAAAATAGTGGGAAAGATGTTTTGATGATTAATAGTTGGTGATTTTTTAAAAAAAAGGTTTCTTTTGTGATCCCTCTGGGAGTATTTCATGAACCCGGTCTTTGGCTCATTACAAGCATTGAGTCCACTATGCTACGCATAGTTTGGGCTTTTCAATTTTTCTTGCTTGCAGGAACTTGTTCCTGCCGCTATAAAATAAAAAAGCCCACTTCATAAATGAAGTGGACTCTTTTTGTGATCCCTCTGGGATTCGAACCCAGGGCCCATACATTAAAAGTGTATTGCTCTACCAGCTGAGCTAAGGAATCGTACTTTTTGGGGTGCAAAGATACATTGATTATTTTGTTTTTCAAATCATTAATTTGGTAATTTTGTTTTTTTATCGATTTATTTATTTAAATCTGTCATTTTCAATTAGTAAAAAAAATCATTTGTTACCAAAAAAAGTTATTTTTCTTGTCGGATTCATGGGGGCAGGTAAGTCGAGTGTAGGTAAATTGTTATCCGTTCTACTTAATGTTGATTTTATAGATTCTGATTCTTTCATTGAGAAAAATGAAGGTATGTCAATTGATTCCATTATTAAAAAGCATTCTTGGGATTATTTTCGTGAAAGAGAAGCAACTTGGCTGACTAATCTAGATCCTAATAATAGGATTGTATGCGCCACTGGTGGTGGATTGCCATGTTTTCACGGTAACATGGAAAAAATGTTGCAACTAGGAACCGTGATTTACTTGGAGTGCTCTAACGAGGTGTTGTTTGAAAGGATTACTAATCAAAATGCCAATAGGCCCTTGCTATCAGCGCTTTCAGGAGATGAATTAATGGAATTTATTGCTAGCACTATGGCCGAACGGGCATCTTACTACAGCCGTGCGAATGTTATTATCAATGGAAATGAAAACGAGGAGGCTATTAAACAATTAATGCTTTTGCTTGCTTAGTAGCTTAATATAAATCTTTACGGAAGCCCACATTAAAAATAAACACCATTGGTGCATATAATGCTGTGTTTTGAGCAGTAGTATTGCTTGCTTTGCCAAAAAGTGCATAATTACCGGTAATATCGGCATAAATGGTTCCTCTAGCCGGAACGGTATATTTAATACCGCCTTGTAAACCTAAAGCCAAACTTAAAATGGTTCCTTTAGCAACTTCAGATGCAGGTAATTCATATCCGTTTTCCCAAGTGTATTGTCCTGATACATCTTGTTTATCATACTTGCGTTTCACGGAGTTAATTATTAGCATAAAATTACTTCCACCATAAACAGAAAATCCATTGTCATAGTCATTACCAAGATAATAGCGCGTTCCACCTTCTATAGTCGTATAATTCGTGGACGTTAAGTAATTTACGCTGAGGTTATACGGACTAGCTGTTAGATCAATAGCAGTTACATTGGTCATCATAACGTCGTCTTCTTTTCTGGGTAAATAATAACCCATTCGTAAATATAACGTAACATCGTTATTTCGAGGAAGTTCAAAGCCACCGTGAAAACCAAAAAATGATTTAGGTACACCAAATCCTTTTAAGACACCTGAACCAAGACTTAAACTTACTTGACTTTGTAGGTTAAATGCTACGAAGAATAGGACAGTACTAGAAATTAATTTTGAATACATAGATTAATTTTTAAGGAAACTCAGTCAGCAAAGTTAAGGGAACTTTTACGTTTTTAATGATTTCAAATAATATTTTATTTCATTAAGAGGATAATTAGTATTATTCTTTTTCTTTTATCAAAAAATAGATACATTTGTTAAATAATGTGTATTCAGTGAAAAAGCAATATTTCTTTTCTTTTGTTCTTGCTATCTTATCCGTTATAGCAGCAAAGTCTATTGAGGATATTGGTGTATCTACCTATTACAATGAAAAAGCGACCTCTTTTTTGAAGGAAGATGGTTATTTTGATCTCGACCATGTTAACGCTGTTCAGCAACTACCAATGGGAAATGACCCTTTTGTTCATTTTTCAATGTTAGACAATTCAAATTATGCTTGTATTCAATCTGAGCATGGTAACGTGGTATTGTATAATATTGAATCAAACAGCGTTAGCTCTGCCCTGAACTTCGGCTTATTAACTGATATTCGTGATGCAGTGGTGGTTGATTCAAGTTTGATGCTGTTTACTGAGGATATGTCTGTTTATCGTTCATATGCTCCCTTTGATTCTTCAAATACAACGCTCTTAGTTGAAGGGAATACCTCCATAAAAAGTGCAGCCATTTGTCACCATGCCTTAACACATCGATTATTTATTATTGGAGATCCTTCGGAAAGTGAAATTCAAAGTGAAGAACGGTCCGTGTATACGTACAACCTTAATAAAGGCATCTATATTGAGGAGCCATTATTTACCTTTGACGTAGAAGATTTAGAAGTTTTTGCTGAGAAAAATCACATCAAAGTTAATTCTTTTAAAACGGATGAATATGGTGATACTGTCATGGGTTTAAGTTTTATTCCAACCTCAATTTCAGTACATCCTAAAACAAATGAAATTTATATATTATCTTCTATTGATAAATCAATGGCGGTTTTCAATCAATTTGGAGAATTAGTGAATTTTGCTATCCTTTCTGATCGGCAATTTACCAATCCTACTGGAATGACATTTAATGCTTTCGGGGACTTATTTATTTCCAATAATGATTTGATGAATAATTCTATCGTTAAGATAAACTGGAATAAGTTGTTCCAAAAAAAAATAACCAATTCGCTTATTTTTGGTCTGTAAGGATCCAATTCCTCGCAAAAGGACCTTCATTAAATAGGACATCTAAAATCGATAGATTGGGCTCAAAAGGTTTGTCGTAGCTGAATACTTGTTGGTATATTTTTGTTTCCTCTGCTGGATTCAAAAAATCATAGGATCGATAATCTTCTGTATCTACTTCCTGATAAGTTGCTGAAAATTGTCTTTCAAATGAAATGTTCAATAGAGTACCGATTATAGTAAGAATTGCCTTGTTTTTTTCAAATAGGAAGTTATGCGTGGTCAAAATACAGTCTTTTATTTCCGCTTCATATGCTTCGAAATAGGGAGCATGTGCGTATGCAGCATGAATTGCTCGCCAATGTATAATTTGCCATCGATCCGTATAATCAATTTGTATATTTCCGCTTGTTAATTTTATGGACCGATCGTGTTTGATGGGCACAATTAATTTTAATTTCCCGTTTGCACTTAAAATCTCACACCTGTTACGGATACTTTGTTTGATATAGTTTTCGTGTAAATCAATTTGTGCATCTTGAAATTTGTTCAATACTTTAAGGTACCCAATAGAAGGGAAATACGCAGTTGGAAAAAGGGGCATTACTTGATTAACTTAAACAGTCTATCCCATCTAATTCCTTTGTACGCACTTTTTGAAAACCAAACAAGGGAAGCTCTACCTACGACATGATCTTCGGGAACAAATCCCCAAACTCTTGAGTCGGCGGAGTTATAACGATTGTCTCCCATGAGCCAATAGTAATTCATGGCAAAAGTATAGGTAGTACTTTTCTTTCCATCGATTAGTATTGTCCCATTTTTTGACTCTACAAGCGTATGTCCTTCATAAGCGGTAATAATACGTCGAAACCAAGCAATATTATCTTTTGATATTTTTATGGTTTGTCCTTTCCGTGGCACTTGAAATTTATCAAAGTCCGTCATGGTATTGTTAACATAGAAATCTTTTGGAAAAATGTTCAAGTTTTCAATCATTTGTTGAATATCAGGTTTTGCACCATACTTATCAGCTCTTTCGCTAGGAATATAAATTTCAAAGACTGCTTGAGGATACGCTTTTTGTATTTTTTTCTTTTCTTCTGGTGTAAGGGTTAGCAAATAGAAATCGGGGTAACGGTCTTCGAAATCAGTTCTTGCGCCACTTAGGTCATTTTCAAGACCAAAGCGTTCACACATTTCGTTCTGCATCGGGAATGCAAGGTTTGTCTTCTTCACTTTATATTGAAGGCATTGATTGGGTGCCACCCAAGCACATTTCCCATTTACATATAGAATGGAACCTTTTACTTCCAGCACATCTCCAGGAGTTCCAACACATCGTTTGATGTAATTTTCTCTTTTGTCTACTGGTCGATAAATTAATCCTTTGTGTTCAATATAGTCTAATCCTTTTTCTGGCATGCCCCCTCTACAGTAGGTCTCTCCATTTTCCATTCCTTGTCTTGCCAATTTTTTCCAGTAATTGATATTGCTTATAAAATCTTGGCCATTCTTATTCATGAAATTATAATAGGCAGAGTCACTGGAAAAAGAAGCGTTTTTATCTGTTCTCCAATAATAAAGTGCTTCTGAAATGAGTACACCGTGGTAATCGTGTCCCATTAATCCTTCCGGTACGCGCGGATCATAAATCGCAGTATCGCCAGATGGGTAATTAAAAACTACCACATCATTACGATTCACCTTGCCAAATCCCGGCAAGCGAAAATAACTTCCCTTTTCTATAAGTGTATAGGATGGAATGTTTATCCAAGGCACGTTGTTGTGCACAAGTGGGTAAGAAAGTGGTGTTACGGGTACTTTTGGTCCGTAGGCTAATTTGTTTACGAATAAAAAATCACCTACCAGCAGTGTTTTTTCCATGGAGCCCGTTGGTATTTGAAAAGGTTCAAATACATACGTTCTAATAATACTTGCTGCTACAAGCGCAAAAATAATGGAGTCTCCCCATTCTTTTATCCTTGATTTATTGCCTGGCTTATCGCGAGAAACGGCTCCGATTGCTAAGGCAATTGCATGGCCGATTATTGGTAAACTCATGAATAAGGCAATGTGATCGCTCCATTTACGATTTTGAATTTCTTTTGAGTTGGACCAATTTGTTTCTTTTCCAAACTCGGCATTTTCCTTTGTCGCTTTATAACTCAACAAATAAGGAAAAAAGATGGCCTGCAAGGTATCAGTGAAGGAATAAAAGCCAAATCGTTTTAAATAACTTGCATTAGCAACGGCAAGCATTACTAAATGAACGCCCGGAAAGAGCATTAATAGCGCCCAAAAAGGTTTTGAACAGGTGATTTTAAATAAAATGAAATAATTATAACCAGGAATTAAGGCTTCCCATGCTTTTCTTCCTGCTTTTGGGAATGATTTCCACCACATCGCTAGGTAGGGGTGAACTAAGATTAAGAGATAAAAATATAAGAAGCTCATAGGTTGCAATTGTTAATTTTGTAAAACATCTTTCATGGTAAAAATACCTTTTTTATTCTTGATCCATTCTGCAGCAAGAATTGCTCCCAGCGCAAAGCCATCACGCGTGTGTGCAATATGTTGCATTTGAATGCTATCGATGGGAGAAGAATAATTGATTATGTGTGTTCCGGGAACATTTTCTTCGCGTAAAGCATGAATAAAAAATTCATTTTCATTTTCAAGTTCATTGTTTTCTGCTAAGCGCCAATGTTTATAATTGGTATTCTGTTCGATAATTTCTTCGGCAAGGGTTACTGCCGTGCCACTTGGTTTATCTAATTTTTGTGTATGATGAATTTCTGTCATTTCTAACTTATAGGCTGGATGAGCCTCCATAATTTTAGCAAGTTTTTTATTCATTTCGAAAAACAAATTCACACCGATGCTAAAATTGCTAGCATGTACTAGCGCTCCCTTGTATTTTGAAACATTTTCTGCAATTATTTTTAACTCATTTTGCCAAGCAGTCGTGCCTACAACGATTGGTAGACCTATCTCTAAACAAAAATTCATGTGTTTCACCGCCAACTCAGGCCGCGTAAATTCAATGGCGACATCCACGTCATCAAAATTGGTATTTTCAATGGAATTTTTACTGTCTACAATGGCTGTAATCTGATGTCCTTTCGCCAAGGCCAATTTTTCAATGGCTTTCCCCATTTTTCCATAACCGATTAGCGCAATTTTCATAGAACAAAAATAAGCTTTTGTAATTAACGGAAGGACATTTTAACACTAAATCCAGGCGATTTTCGATTCATTAAGGTCGGTTCTATCGATAAACTTAGTTTGTCACTCACATCAAATTTTATAAAATGAGCTTCTACCCCGGCGTCAATGATTTGAATAAAGTAAACCGCACCAAGTGCTAAAATAGATAAATCACGTAAATCTAGGTGTTGTTGGTACAAGGAAAGTATGGCTTGGTCATCGTAATCAATCCATTGCTGACTTGCACCGCCTAATTGTCGCAGGTTATATTCATCTTTTAGCTTATTTTTCATTTGCTGGTTTGAAACCAAAAAATAACCAGCAGCGCCAAGTCCGGAATAAATGAGCGGAACTTTCCAATAGGCATTTTTTCTGCCATTGGTCATTTTAATTGAATTGAATACTTGTCCTGCTCCAGGTAAGCAGGCAGAAAGTAGCACTGCTTTTTTAAAATAATAGGAACTTGAATCCGTCTTTTTAATGGGATTTTCTTGCCCAAAGAGTAGAAAGGGTGCAAGTACAAAAAGAAGAATTATACTTTTCATTCACCGTTAAGTAGTGAAACAATTCGTTTAAAATCATCATCTGATGCAAAAGGAACAATTAATTTCCCTTGCCCTTTTTGATTTTTTTGAATGGTAACTTTAGCGATTAATCGTTTCTCTAGTTCTTCCAAAAATATCAGCTGAATTGAACTGAGTTTCATGCCTTCGTCCTTAGAACTAGAACTAGTATTATTCGTTGGTTTTTTAAGGAGTTGTTCTAAATCTCTAACTGATAGTTTGTCTTGGGTTATTTGCTTAAATAAGGCCATTTGTGCATGCTCATCTGATACTGCAACAAGGGCTCTTGCGTGTCCCATTGAAATTACTCCATCTCGAACGCCGGCTTGAATAGTCGCTGGCAACTTTAATAATCGAAGGTGATTAGTTACGTTGGAGCGTGATTTTGAAATTTTTTCTCCTAACTGTTCTTGGGTAAGCGAACACTCTTCGATTAAACGTTGATATGACAAACCAACTTCTATGGAATTTAGGTCTTCACGTTGTATATTCTCAACAAGTGCCATTTCGAGCATTGCTTGATCATTTGCAATTCGAATATAGGCAGGGACTGCAGTTAAACCAGCGATTTGAGCAGCACGGAAACGTCTTTCACCTGAAATAAGTTGGTACTTGTCACGCCCCATCTTCCGAACGGTTAAAGGCTGAATGATGCCATGTGTTTTTATCGAAATTGCTAATTCTTCCAGGGCTTCTTGTTCAAAGTGCTCACGTGGATTAAAAGGGTTAGTTTCAATTGAATGAATTGGTAGTTGTGAAATTGATCCAAGCGTGGCTCCAGATAGAGAGGTGATATCCGTATCTACATTTGTTAATAGTGCCCCCAAACCTCTTCCGAGAGCAGGTTGTTTTTTAGGGTTATTGCTCATTGTCAAGTTCAATTATTTTTTCTTCGTTTCCAATTTTGGTTAAATTATTTTTTTGTAATAATTCTCTGGCAAAATTAAGGTAATTTGTGGTTCCTCTTGAAGCAGCATCGTGCATAATTACGGTTGTGCCATGACTGGAAGCTTCTGTTAGTGTGGTGTTTCTGTGAATAATTGTATCAAACACCAATTCTTGAAAATGAGTTTTTACTTCGTCAACTACTTGATTGGCTAAGCGCAATCGGGTATCATACATAGTTAAAACCAAGCCCTCAATTTCCAAATCAGGCTTTAACCTAGCTTGCACAATTTTTATGGTATTTAACAATTTGCTTAATCCTTCTAATGCAAAATATTCGCATTGAACAGGAATCATCACTGAATCTGCCGCCACCAATGCATTAATAGTAATTAAACCAAGTGATGGTGAACAATCAATTAAGATAAAGTCATAGTCATCTTTTATTTTCGCAATCGCTTTTTCGAGAAGGTATTCTCTGTTGGGTAGATTAATCATTTCTAATTCTGCCCCAACAAGATCAATGTGCGAAGGCAACAAGTCTAAATTTGGATTTTGCGTAGTTAGGATGGCCTGTTTTGGATCCAAATCATTGACCAAACAATCATAAATATTTCGAACAGCTGTAGGATCAAACCCTGTACCCGAGGTAGAGTTGGCTTGAGGATCGGCATCGATAATCAATGTTTTATATTCCAATACACCTAGGCATCCGCCTAGATTAATTGCTGTTGTAGTTTTTCCAACTCCGCCTTTTTGGTTTGCTATTGCGATGACCTTCCCCATGTTTTTATTTATTCTATAAAATTAATTTAAGTTTATGGAATTATTTCAATTAATGTAAGGATTTTATTAACTGATTTTAGCTAGATTTGTTTATAATTTTTGTTGAACGATTGGAATTAGCAACATTCATTTTTTTTATCATCTTTTTCTGACTTAAAATAAATGCAAAAAAACATTCATCTCCGAATTGGATCATCACCAAAAAATGAGATTGTTGTCCAGAATAGTTCGGTTGACTCATTTCACTTAGAATTATTTAGCGATACGGAAGGCAATGTTTTTATTACTGATTTAAATTCTAAAAGTGGCACTTTTATAAATGGAAAGCGATTAAAAGGCTACACCTTATTAGACAGTGGCGATGAGGTACAATTGGGCGACTCTTATCGTTTGAAATGGGAACAATATAAAATAGTAGTTCCGAAAATAGTGATTTCGACTGAAAAAAAAACTTCTCCCCTTCATACGAATTCCACTAAAACAAACTCATCGAGTTCCACTAAATCGAAGCCATTAGCCAAAAATAGTTCAGAAGGGAACATTAACAAGCAATTGATGCTAATCTACGGCTTAGTTTTGTTCGTAATTCTTCTTATGGTACTCTTCTTTTAGGGAGAAGGAAATCAATTGGATACATTTATTTTTGTATAATTCGTTGACAATAGTTGGAAAAACCGATTTGTTTTAATATATTTAAAAATATCATACATTTTTCAGGGATTTATTAACTCGTTTAAAACGTTAACCGATGAAAAATGCACTTTTTGTACCGAGAAAAATTCAAACACATCGCTACCTGTATCATGTAGCGCACCCAATTTTTAGGGAGGGAATATTAGAGTGGGGATTACTTGCCCAAGGAAATGACAGTTCTATGATTCCGGAGGGAGTTTATGCGCATAATTTAGTTTCAAAACCAAGCTATGAATGGTATCCTTTTGTTTATCCTTTTGAGCAAGATGAGGCATTGGGGAAAATGTATGGTGATAATCCAATTAGAGCGTATGATTACTGGAGAATTGACACTCAAATAATTGATAATGAATGGTATATTGACTATGCCGCACGCTATGATTTCGCTCCATTTTTGGGCTATGACCCTAAAACAATGTATGTATATACAAATAAAGATGTTTCGCTTCGAGCATTGACTTTGTTTCGTTTTCAAAACGAAGAATGTTGGGATTATCCTGGTGAAAAAGGAACATTCCATTATAGAGCAATCAATGAATTTAGACCTTTTAATTAATAAAATTAGTATATGAAAAGTGAATTTTATTACCAATATGATGAGATTGGAAACCCCTTATTTTATTTTGAATTCATACCTGAATTCAATTATACCTTTTTCACCACTTCGTTTCTTAGGAATAACACTGAAGTTCATTTTGAACGATCTATTGCTTATCCTGTTTCTTGTAGAATCGAAAAGAAAATGCCTTGTAAAAAACTCTTTTTTGATTTGTTGGATTTGGATAGTCAACGTTATATTCACTTCATCGATCCTGTCGAGCACGATTTTATTTCTCCTCATTACATAATAAAAAAACAAATTGATTTTAACCTATTTAATTCGGAACGACACATCATTAAAAAATTGCAAAACAATGGGATTTTCAGAAGCGAGGAGTATGCCAATTCGGTATTGTCTAAAAGTTTGAATCTGCTAGGTAAAGAAAAGTTTGAATCATTAATGCAATCAAAATTGCATCCCATTACCAAGCATAATTTTTTTGAAGGCCTGTTTGAAAAGGCATCAACAATTTCTTTTATTACGAAAGGTGATTTTTTCATGGTAAGGGTAGGTGCATATTCCCTTTTTATTCATCAAGATACAAACAAGAAATTTAGCTGTTGGTTGAAATAATATTATTTTGAATAAAAAAAGAGGTCATAAACCTCTTTTTTTTAATCGTGGAGAAGATCGGGCTTACCTCGGCTCCGTAAAAACTTCGCTCGGTATGAACTTCTCGCCCAAAATATTATGAATAAAAAAAGAGGTCAAAAACCTCTTTTTTTTAAGCGTGGAGAAGATCGGGCTTACCTCGGCTCCGTAAAAACTTCGCTCGGTATGAACTTCTCGCCCAAAATATTATGAATAAAAAAAGAGGTCAAAAACCTCTTTTTTTTTAACGTGGAGAAGATCGGGCTCGAACCGACGACCTCTTGACTGCCAGTCAAGCACTCTAGCCAACTGAGCTACATCCCCATATCAATTATCAAACTCTAGCCTCCGCCTAGGCGGATGAGCTACATCCC
>Ga0214919_10002925_pt1 | contig 26368 bp, 25 predicted proteins | sample LL1503_MetaG_FD_177994 | JGI IMG/M metagenome (GOLD analysis project Ga0214919, IMG submission 177994) | Freshwater microbial communities from Lake Lanier, Atlanta, Georgia, United States - LL-1503 | ecosystem: Environmental > Aquatic > Freshwater > Lake | place: USA: Georgia | collected...
CCTTCCCAAGATCGCCCTCTCCTTGCTCGCGGCGCTGCTTTCGTCCGCCGCATTTGCACAGGGCACCTTCCCCACCAAGCCGGTCCGGGTCGTGGTGCCCTACCCGGCCGGCGGCAGCTCGGACGTGCTCGCCCGCGCCATGGCGTACGAGCTCACGCAGGTATGGAAGCAACCGGTGGTGGTCGAAAACATCAGCGGCGCCGGCTCGATCATCGGTACCGAGAAGGTCGTGGCCGCGCCCCCGGACGGGCACACGCTGCTTTCCACCATCGACCCGACGGTCGTGGGCAATCGCTTCCTCTACAAGAAGCTGCCCTACGACCCGGAAAAGAGTCTCGCACCGATCACCATGATCGCGCGGTCGGGGCAGTTCATCCTCGTCCATCCCGCCTTTCCGGCCACTACGCTGCGCGAACTCATCGAAGTGGTGAAGCGCTCGCCCGGCAAGATCGCCTATAGCTCCTACGGCCTGGGCACCCATCCGCACCTGGTGCTCGAGACCATTGCGAAGCGCGAGGGCCTGCAGCTCCTGCACGTCCCCTACAAGGGCATCGCGCCGTCGACCGCAGCGTTGGTGTCGGGCGAGGTGCAGGTGTCGGTGGGCAGCCCGGCTGCGGCAGGGGCCATGGTCCGCGCCGGCCGCATGCGCGCGATCGCGCTGACCGCCCCGACCCGCATCGGCAGGTTTGCGGATGTCCCGACGGCCGCCGAAGCGGGCTACCCGTACCTGAAGGCCATCATCTGGTTCGGGATGTTCGCCCCCGGCGGCACCGACCCGAAGATCATCGAACGTATCAACCACGACGTCACCACGATTGCGCGGCGCCCGGACTTCATCGAAAAGCACCTCAATGCCCTGAGCCTCGAACTGGTGGCGAATACCCCCGCCGAATTTGCCGCCGCCATCCGGTCCGACGTGGAGAGCATCGGCGAAATGGTCCGGGCGGCGGGCGTACAGCCCGAATAGAGGTCCTTCAGCCGGCGCGGGCGCGCTTCTGCGACCGCCCGCCGCGGTCGTATCCCCGCGCCTGCAGCACCGGGATGTTGGCGAACAGCATCCCGCGCAGCCATTTGCTGCCGGGGTCGTTGTTCACGCTGCGGTGCCAGTGGATGTTGACCTGGAAGGTCGGCGGCACGAAGGGCAGCGGCACCTGGGTGAGGCCGTGCTGGGTGGTGATGAAATCGGCCAGGGCCTGCGGGACCGTGGCCACCACATCCGTGCTCGCCACGATCACCGGCACGCTCATGAAGTGCGGCGTGTGCAACACCACCCGGCGGCGGATGCGCCGGCTGCGGAAGAACTTCTCCAGCACCTCCTGGCTGCGCCCGGACGCTTCGATCACGACGTGGGGCAATTCGGTGAACTGCTTCAGCGTGAGTTTCTCCTTCGCCAACGGGTGGCCGCTGCGCATGATGCAGGCGAAGGAATGCAGGCCGACGCGGCGGTGAAGGTACTCGCCGGTGCGGATGTCAGGAAAAAACCCTGCGGCCAGGTCGACCACGCCGGAATCCATGGCCTCCTCCAGTTGGCGCGGCGGCAACGCCACCGAACGCAGCGTCACCCCCGGCGCGACTGCCGTGATCGCCTGCAGCGCGAGCGGCAGGTAGATCCCCTCGCCGATGTCGGAGAGCGCGAGGCGGAACTCCCGCGTCGACGTGGCCGGGTCGAACTCGGGCTTCACGAAGAGGCCCGTTTCGACCGACTCCAGGATGCCGCGCACCGGCTCGTAAAGCGCACGCGCCCTCGTGGTGGGCTCCATGCCACGCGGGGTCTTCACGAAAAGGGGGTCGCCCAGCAGCCGCCGCAGCCGCCCCAGCGCCGTGGACAGGCCGGGCTGGCTCATGTGCAGCCGCAGGGCGGCCTGGCCGACGCTGCGCGTTTCGAACACCGCGAGGAAGGCTGCCAGCAGCTTCAGGTCGAGATTCTGCATGTGCTCATCTTAAAATAAGATAAAGGAAATAAAGTCTATTGCATTGAGAGATGCAAGTCGACCGGGTAGCATGCCGGCTCCATTGGAGGAATCATGACCCAGACCACAGTTGCCGCGCTGAGCGAACCGCTCGCGTGGCCCGAAGGCGGTGTTGCGCGCGTGCCGTTCCGCGTGTTCTCGGACGCCGAGATCTACGCGCTCGAGCAGGAAAAGATCTTCAAGGGCCCGATCTGGAACTTCCTCTGCATGGAAGTCGACGTGGCCAAACCGGGCGACGTGCGCACCACATGGGTGGGCGAGACGCCGGTGGTCGTCACGCACGACCAGGACGGGAAGCTTCACGCGATGATCAACCGCTGTGCGCACAAGGGCGCGCTGGTGTGCCTGAAGCAGAAGGAAAACCGCGAGTCGCTGACCTGCGTCTACCACGCGTGGAACTACAGCCTCGACGGCCAGCTCCAGACAGTGGCCTTCCGCAATGGACTGAAGGGCAAGGGGGGGATGCCGGAGGACTTCGACGCCTCGAAGCACCGCCTGCAGCCGCTGCGCGTCGCCACCTTCTGCGGCCTCGTGTTCGGGACATTTTCGGAGGAGACCGAGCCGCTTGACCAGTACCTCGGCGCGCCGATGTCGAAATTCCTCGACCGCAACCTCGGCCGGCCGCTCAAGATCCTCGGCGTGCACAGCCAGATGATCCACAACAACTGGAAGCTGTACGCGGAGAACGTGCGCGACTCCTACCACGCGACGCTGCTGCACACCTTCTACACGACCTTCAAGGTCAACCGCCTCGACATGGACGGCGGCATCATCCTGTCGGACAAGAAGTGGCACCACATCAGCTACACCAAGCGCGCGACGCTCCAGGCCGAGAAGGAATACGAGACCGTCCACTCGGGGCAGTATGAATCGCAGCTGGCCGGGCCGCAGTTGCTCAACGCCTGGGACGAGTTCGACGACGGCATCACGCACAGCATCCAGACCGTGTTCCCCACGCTTGTGGTGCACTTCACGCTGAATTCGCTTGCGGTGCGCTACTTCGTGCCGCGCGGCGTGGACAAGACCGAACTCTACTGGGTGTTCCTCGGCTACGAACGCGACACCGAGGCCCAGTCGCAGATGCGCGTCATGCAGGGCAACCTCACCGGCGCGGCCGGGCTGGTGTCGCTCGAGGACGGCTGCATCAACGAATTCGTCCAGCGCGGCACGGCGACCAGCCCGGAAGCGAAGGCGTTCATCGAGATGGGCGGCAAGGTGGCCGAGTCGAACGAATCCTCGCGCGCGACGGAAGCCTCGGTGCGCGGGTTCTGGCACGGGTACCGCAGCATCATGGGATTCCACTGAGATGGCGGCCATTGATCCCGCGACCTTCCAGCGCATCGACGCTTTCCTGACCGACTACGCCCACAACCTGGATGACGGGCTGACCGATGGCTGGCCCGCATACTTTGCAGCGGACGGCCTCTACCAGATCACCACCCGCGAGAACTTCGAGGCCGGCTACCCGATCGGGCTGATGCTGTGCGAGGGGCGCGGCATGATGCAGGATCGGATGCTTGCACTGAGGACGGCCAACGTCTACGAGCCGCAGGTCTTCTGCCACATCCTGGGCCGGCCGGACATCCGCGAGGCGTCGCCCGGCGCCTACGCTTCGCGCGCCAATTTCAGCGTGTTCCGCACCATGGAGAACGGCGAGGCCTCGCTCTTTGCCACCGGCAAGTACCTGGACCGCATCGTCATCGAAGCCGGCGCGCCGCTCTTCAAGGCGCGCCGGGTGATCCTCGACTCCCGCTGCATCGACGTGCTGCTGGTCGTGCCGCTTTAGCGCCGGCTCAGGGATTGTCGGCGATGTGCTTCTCCAAAGCCTTGAAAAACCGCCCAACCATGTATTTCGCCACGCCCGCCAGCACCCGCTGCCCGACACCCGCGACCACGCCGCCCACTTCCGCGCTGCCCGCATAAAGGAGCAGCGTTTCGTTGTCGCCCTTGGGCACGAGGTCGAAGGCTGCGCTGCCCTTCATGAACCCGATCGAGCCCTGCCCTTCGACCGCCAGGACATAGTGCGAGGGCTCCTTCTTTTCGGTGATCGCGACGCTGCCCATGTATTCGCCCGAGACATTCGCCACCTGGAGCTTGAGGCCCATCTCGTAGCGGTCATCGCCGAGCGCCCGCACGGCATTGCAGCCGGGAATCGTCTTGGCAAGTACCTCTGGGTCGTTGAGGAGTGCCCAGAGCTTCGCCTGCCCCACCTTGAGCGTCTGCTCGCCCTTGAGTTCGAGCGCCATGTCAGGCCTTGCACCAGCAATCGGGGCGCACGCGGAAGACCTTCTTCGCGGTGCCCTCCAGCACGGCCTGGCGTTCGGCCTCGTCCATGTGCGCCGCATGCACCAGCTTCTGCGGTTCGAGGTCACCGATCGGGAACGGCATGTCGGAGCCGAGCATGATCTTGCCGGGACCGGCCTTGCCGGCGAGGAATTCGAAGGCGTCGCGATCAAACACGACAGAGTCGAAATACAACGCCTCAAACCCCTTGCGCGGATCGGCATACTTGCCCTGCGCGATGGTGAAGTTTCGCGCGAGACGCCCCAGCACGTAAGGCAGCGCGGCACCGCCGTGCGAGATGACCAGCTTCACGCCGCTGTACTTGAGCAGGTGGCCCGAGTGCAGCAGGCGCGCCACGGCGATCGACGTATCGGCCACGCGTCCGATGGCATTCACGAGATCGTAGTCGGAGAGGCGCGGCTCGCCGCAGAGGAACATCGGGTGGAGGAACACGCCGGCTTTGAGGTCGGAGGCCGCCTGCCAGAACGGATCGAGGTCGGGCGAATCGAGGTTGCCCCCCTGGCCATTGGGCAGCGTGCCGATCATGATGCCGCCGAAGCCCGCCTCCATGGCCTCGCCGAGCACCTGCGCTGCAAGCTTGCCGTCCTGCAGCGGCACGGTGGCGAGCGGCGTGAAGCGGGTTTCCGCCTTGAGCGACTCCTGCATGCAGGTGTTGATGAACCGGCTCCACGCGAGGCCCTCCTGCGCCGGGAGCTCGTAGCCGAAACTGTCCAGCCAGCCGCCGACCAGCTGGTGGTCGATGCCGTTCTTGTCCATCCATGCGCGACGGTGGTCGAGGTCCGAGAGGTTGGGCGAGATCGGGCGGGTCAGCTCGCCTCCCGGGAACTGCATGCGAAAGGCCTTGTCTTCCCGCTTCAGCGTCACGCCCGGGAACGCCTTGTGCTCGGCGTCGAAGCGCTCATAGATGAGCCGCGGGAGGTAATGCGCATGGATGTCGATGATCATCGTGCGTGCCTTTTTCTAGGTGGATTCAGAGTGGAGTTGCGCGGCGGCCGCGCGGCCGGCGATCCGACCGTACACAAGCGCGCGCAGTACGGCCACCGCGTTGGGCGCGGAGACGTAGAAATGCCCGGTGATCTCGCCCGCGGCATACAGTCCGCGGATCGGCCCATTCGGGCCGAGCACCCTCGCCTCGGTGTCGGTGGCCACGCCACCGAACGTGTAGGCGATCGCGCCGATAAGAGGGTAGGCGAGAAAAGGCGGCTGCGACAGCGCGCGTGCCCAGTGGGATTTCGGTGGAATGAGGCCCGCGGCCGCCGCGAGGCCATCGGTACGCGTAGCATCGAAGCGGACCGGATCGCCCGTGCACGCAGCGTTAAAGGCCGCGACGGTCTGCGCTAGCCCTTGTGGCGAGATCCCAGTCTTCGCCGCCAGTTCGCCGAGCGTCGCCGCTTCGACGGGCGGCACCTCGGAGCGTATCGCCCGCTCGTAGCCGGCAATATCGCGAAGACGCGCGTCGAGGATCGCCCAGGCCTTCCTGCCCGGCGCCTGGAAATGGATCGCGCGCGAATACTCTTCCCAGGTTTCGTGGACGAGGCCGCGGCCTTCATCGAACATGCGCCTGCCCGCTGTGTCGACGACAATGCCGTAGGGGTAGACCAGTACCACCGGAGCAGGCCCGGTGCTGCGCGGATCCACCGGCTCGCTGTGCATCCCGGACCAGTCGCCGGAGGCCGAAGCGCCCGCTTCGAGCGCCATGCGGATGCCCTCGCCTGCGTTGAACGCAGAGCCCTTGGAGATCGGCACCAGGCTTTCGCCGCCGGCGCCGAAATGTTCGGCGAGCATGCCGCCGCTGCCCTGGAACCCACCGCTCGCCAGCACGACCGATCGAGCAGAAAAACGGCGCTTCGTCCCGTCGGGGGCAAACGCATGCACCCCGGCAATCGCACCCGCAGCAGTGCGGGCCAGCGACTCGGCTCGACAGCCGTAATGAAATCCAACACCCGCCGCCTTCGCCGCCTTCGTGAGCGCAGCAACGATCGCTGCGCCGCCGCCCACGGGCTGGATGCGCGGCGGCCCGGAACTCAGGTAGTAGCCGGGCGAGTGGAACGCCACCCCTTGCCGCTCGACCCACGTCAGGGTCGGTGCCGCCTCTTCGGCGAGACGGCGAAAGTAGTCGCGATCGCCTCGGCCGCCGCTGGCGGCCATCATGTCGGCCTCGAACCCGGGAGCGAGTTCGGCCGTCGACTTGAGGCGCATGTTCGAAGGGCTCCAGCGCGACCCGCCGCCGGCATCGGCCTCGTCGGTGCGCTCGAGCACCGCAATGCGTGCGCCAGGCGCCGCCTCGACCGCAGCAAGCGCCGCAGCGAGCCCCGCGGCGCCGTGTCCTACCACTGCGATGTCGCAGGCATGCTCGTACATCGCAGTAACTCTCCGCCCTCAGTTCGCCTTGATGTTGGCGTCCTTCACGAGCTTGGCGTTGGACACCACTTCCTCGCGAAGCAACGCATCGAAGGCCTCCGGCGTGAAGATGCGCACGTCCTGGTTCAGGCTGACCCAGCGCGCCTTGATCTCCGGGGAGTTGAGCGCCTTGACCGTCTCGGCGTGGAGCTTCGCGACGATGTCGCGCGGCGTCTTCCCCGGCACGCCCATGCCGACCCAGAACGGCTGCGCCGAGTTCGGCACGCCGGCCTCCTCGGTGGTCGGCAGGTCGGGCTGCGTGGACGTGCGCTGCTTCGAACTGACCGCCAGCGCGCGCAGGCGCCCGTCCTTGACCATGGGCATCACGTTGCCGATCGGGCAGAAGCAGTAGTCGACCCTCCCGCTCAGCACGTCGGTGAGCGCCTCGGGCGTGCCCTTGTACGGCACCGAGATCACGTCGATGCCGGCAGAAAGCCGGAATCGCTCGGTGGTGAGGTGGGTGGCGCTACCCGCGCCTATCACGGCCGCGTTCATCTTGCCGGGATTGGCCTTGGCCGCGGCGATCAGGTCCTTCACCGACTTGACGTCGCGGTCCGCGCGCACGGCGAGCGCATTGGCGATGTCGGCCAGCATGGTTACGCCCGCGAGGTCCTTGAGCGTGTCGTAGGGCAGGCTCGGGACGGTTGACGGCGTGACGGTCCATGAGGAGGACATGACCAGGATCGTGTAGCCGTCCGGGTCGGCCTTCGCCGTCAGGTTCATCGCAATGCTTCCGCTGCCGCCGGGACGGTTCTCGACGATGAAAGGCTGGCCGGTCTGCGCGGCGAGGCTGGCGGCCACCGCACGCCCGGTGATGTCGGTGCCGCTGCCGGGCGGCAGCGCCACGATCACGCGCACGGGCTTGGTGGGCCAGGCCTGCGCAAATGCGCTGCCTGCGGCCAGGCCGAGCGCGCTCAACGTGATAAGCGCGCCCAACAGCTTGACTGCTTTCCTCATGGTGTCCTGCCTCCTTGTAGTTGTGTCCAGATCGCGAGCGGCGTCATAGGCAGCTCGTCGATCGATGCCCCGATCGGATGGAGGGCGTCGTTGATCGCGTTCGCGATCGCCGCGGGGGCGCCGAGGTAACCGGCTTCCCCTGAGCCCTTCTGCCCGAACTCGGTCAGCGGCGACGGTGTGCAGTGGTCGACGATGTCGATCGCAGGCACCTCCAGCGCGCTGGGCATAAGGTAATCCATGAAGGTCTGGCTGGCCAGTTGGCCGTTGTCGCTGAACGCGAACTTCTCGTACAGTGCCGCGCCGATGCCATGGGCGATCCCGCCGTAGGTCATGCCGTGCACGATGGCCGGGTTGATCATGGTCCCGCAGTCGTGCCCGCAGAGGTAGCGCAGGATCTTCGGCTGGGCCGTGGCCGGGTCGACCTCGACCAGCACGAGGTGCGCCTCGAAGGAGTAGCACGGGTACATCTGGATGCGCCCGTCCGCCGTCGGCAGGCCGCCGCCGGTGGGCACCTCCCAGACGAACTTGGCCTGCAGGCCGGGCTCCAGGCCCGCCGGCAGCTTGTGGAACTTGCGGTGAGCGATCTCGACGAGCTGGTCCCACGACAGTGATTTTTTCGGGTCGGCCTTCGCGGTGATGTTGCCGTCGCGATACTCGAGTCCTTCCTCGGCGACGCCGAGGTTGTGCGCGGCAATCGCCATCAGCGCGGCCTTGACCTTCTTCGCGGCGCCCGCGGCTGCACCGCCAAGCATGATCGCCATGCGGCTGCCGACCGGGCTGTTCGAAGGCAGCGCGTTCAGCGAATCGGCATGCACCACGCGGATCGTGTCCGGGTCGCGTTCGAGGATCTCGCCGAGGACGGTCGACACGAGCGTCTCGTGCCCCTGCCCGGCAGTCGAGGTGTTCATCACGCCGGTAATCGCACCGGAAATATCGACGCGCACCAGGCACGAGTCCATCCAGGTGGTGGTCTCGTTCTTGGGGTTGAACAAGGGCTCGAACGCCGAGTTGCCGCCCGACGGCTCAAGGCAGGTGGCAATGCCGACGCCGGCCAGTCGCCCCGCCTTGCGCGCATCGTCCCGTGCAGCTAGCAGCGAGGCGAAGTCGACCGCCTTCAGCGCCTTGTCGAGCACCGTGTGGTAATCGCCGCTGTCGTAAGTGGAGCCGCTCGGGATCAGGTAGGGGAACTGGTCCTTGGTGATGAAATTCTTCTTCCTCAGCTCGATGCGATCCATGCCCAGGTGTCGCGCCACGCGGTCGACCGCGGACTCGATGGCATAGTTGGTCGGCGCCTGCCCGAAACCGCGCACGGCTTCCTGCGCGGTCTTGTTGGTCAGCACCGAGATCGGCTCGTACTCCACGCTGGTGATGCGGTAGGGCCCGACGATCGCGCCGATCGGCTTGCCGAGCTGAAGCGGCGAACGGCCCGCGTAGGCCCCCACATCGTCGATGGCCCGGATCTTGAGCGAGTGGATCGTGCCATCGGTGTCGAACGCAACCTGCATGTCGAAGCTGCGGTCCGGGCCGTGCATGTCGCCGCCGCGCATGTTTTCCAGGCGGTCCTCGATGAAGCGCACCGGAAGCCTGAGCTTCATCGCGAGGTAGCCCACCAGCACGGTGTGCTTGATGCCGCGCTTCACGCCGTAGCTTCCGCCAACGTCCACGTCGAAGTGCACGCGCACGTTATTGCCGGGCAGGCGCAGCGCCTTGGCCAGCTGGTCCGGGTACTTGGGCATCTGGATCGACGCCCAGATGTCGAGCAGTTGCGTGCCCGGATCCCACTGCGCCGCGATGCCGAAGGTCTCGATCGGCACCGTCGCGCTGCGACCCCAGCGGACACGGAACGCCAGCTTGTGTTCGGCCTTGGCAAAATCCTCGGCAACCGGGCCCCAGGTGAACGTGCGGCGGTAGAGGATGTTGCTGCCGTGCTCGGGGTGCACCAGCACCGCGCCGGGGAGGATGGCTTTCTCCGGATCGAGCACATAGTCGGTCGGCTCGTAGTCGATCTCGATGCGCTCGGCGGCGTCCTCGGCCAGCGCGCGCGAATCGGCGACCACGGCGACCACCCACTCGCCTGCATAGCGCACGACGCCTCGCGCAAGCGGGTAGCGCGCCACCTTGGGCGCGTCGACGCCGACATACAGCGGGTCGACATTGGCGCACAGTTCCTCGCCGGTCAGCGCGTAGTGCACGCCGGGCATCGCCAGCGCCTTGTCCGTGCGGATCGCCTTGATGCGCGCCGAGGCATGCGGACTCGTGACCAGCGCGACGTGCTTCATGCCGGGCAGCGCGATGTCAGCCACGTAGTGCCCGCGGCCGGTGACGAAGCGCGGGTCTTCCTTGGTGCGGCGCTTGGTGCCTATGTACTTGTAGCCGCTCACTTGGCGCCCTTCGCAATGTTTTCTGCCGCAAGCTGCACGGCATCGACGATCTGCTGGTAGCCGGTGCAGCGGCACAGGTTACCGCCGATCGCGTCGCGGATCTCGGCCTCGCTGGGGCTCGGGTTGGATTCCAGAAGCGCGTGGGACGCGACGATCATGCCGGGCGTGCAGTAGCCGCACTGTAGCCCGTGTGCCTCGCAGAATGCGTCCTGCAGGACGCTCGGGGTCCCGTCGGGGCGCGTGAGGCCTTCGATGGTGGTCACGGAACAGCCGTCGAGCTGCACCGCATACATCAGGCAGGAGCGGACCGGCGCTCCGTCGAGGATCACCGAGCACGCGCCGCAGATGCCGTGCTCGCATCCCACGTGCGTGCCGGTGAGGCGCAGCGTGTCGCGCAGAAAATCGACCAGCGTGAGTCGCGAGGGAACCTCGGCCGTGCGCAGCGTCCCATTGACCGTCATCGACACCGGATACAGTTTTTCGCTCATTTGGCAGCCTTCTTCAGCGCGTCTTCGGTCGCGGCCTTCAGCACGCGCAGGGCCAGCATGCGCGCGAGGAACCGGCGGTACTCCGCCGTCGCGTGCAGGTCGCCGTCGGGATCGATCAGGTCGGCCGCCGCCGTGGCCGCGTCCTCGATCAGCATTTCGTCCAGCACCTTGCCTTCGAGCATCGCACCGATTTCAGGCAGCGCATGCGGGAAGGGCGAAGCCCCTCCGATGCCAAGCGCCGCCTGCGTGCACTTGCCATCCGCATCGAGCGCGACCTGCGCGCAGGCCGACACCAGCGCAAAGTCGCCATGGCGGATGCTGACCTCCTCGAACGAACAGCCGAGGCGCGCCGCCTTCCACACCGGGAAGCGGATTTCCGCAAGGCACTGCTCCGGCGCGATCGCCGTCACCATCGGTGCGAAAAAGAACTCGCGCGCCGAGACTTCGCTTTGCCCCGAAGCGTCCTGCAGCACCAGCGTGGCGTCGAGCACGCAGGCCACCAGCGGGATTTCCGCCGACGGGTCGGCATGCACGATCGAGCCGCCGACCGTGCCACGGTTGCGTGTCTGCACGTGGCCGACCCACTTGAGCGCGCGGTTCATGAGCGGCAGGCTGCGGATGGCATCGGCATTGCGTTCGATCACGCATTGGCGAACCGTGGCGCCGACGACCAGCGCATCGTCGCGCACCTCGACGTGCTTCAGCTCCTCGAGCCGGTTGATGTCGACCAGCCAGGCCGGTCGCGCGAGGCGCATGGCCATCATGGGAACGAGGCTCTGCCCGCCGGCGATGAGCTTGGCGTCGCCGCCATGCTCGGAGAGCAGTTCGCAGGCTTCGGCGAGGGTGGAGACTCTGGTGTATTCGAAGGGGGCGGCTTTCATGGCATCAATGATGCACTGCATTGCAGCACTTGGGGAGGCCGGGGCGTTTCGTTAAGCGATAGAGATCCCGAAATGCCGCCACACCTATGCGGCTGCCGATCGATGAAATCCATCGCTTGCAGCCTATGGATGGCTTTTCTTTCTCGGCCTGGCGCCGACTGTACGGCGTACTGGAACAGCCTTTTTCTTGCGCGTGACGCTAACAGCCAAGCCCGGCGCTTCGCCCAGCAACTCCTTCGCCCCCAATTCCGGAAACTGCCTCGATAACGCCTCCACGCCATTCCTGGCCCGGCTGCGCCACCCCGGACCGCGGCCAATCAGGTCCCGCCATGCTTCGGCGATGTCCGACGGCCGCAATTCCTTAAGTCGGGAGAGAAGGAACCCGGCCTGCTGGACATCCCGGAGCGAATACTCCATGAACGGCAACGGCTGCATGTTCACGCCGAGCTGGGGATGGCTGTAGGTTTTCTCTCCCTCCCGGTGACGGGTAGTGAGGAAATCCAGCCGGAACTCGGGTTCGCGGGGATTCAGGTAGGTTGCACCCGCCGCGGTATTGAGGCTGCTGATCGGCAGGAATCCCATTTCGAGTGACGTGATTGCCGCGTCGGTATTGATGGTGATATTGCTCGGCAAAGCGATCGACAGGCTCTTGCCGGAATCGTCCGAATCGACCCAGCGAGCGCCGAGCATGTTGCCAATGACCAAGAACGCGTGGTTTCCGACCAGCACGCCGCCGGCTCGGAAAAGCCCGTACTCGGACAACCTGGACAGCACACGGGCGTGTTTCGGAAGGATTTCCACGCACCCAAGCGCCGCCGCCGAGCGGGCGAGCGGCCGCAGCTTTTGCGAAGGAGTCGGGCGACCTTTTTTCTCCCTCAGGACGCGAACGGCCTCGTTGTCCGGTCCGACGTAGACTTGTCGAAGCATCCCCGACGGCTCCACGTACTGGTAATACCAAGCTCCCCAAACCGCGCATCCCAAAGCGCCCCGCCTCAGCGAGCAGTTTTTCTCGGTTTCGGCCAAAGCTTTGGATCGCGAGCAGTATGCAGGACCGCGAGGACTACAACGCGTTTGGGCTCGACCCTGAAAAAGACGGCGTACGGGAATTTCGAAAGTACCGCACGTCGCACTTCACCATGCACACGCGAGAACATTTCCGGATAGCGCTCGATGGCATCGAAAGCGGAATCAACCGTGGAAAGAAACCTTTCTCCCAGACCGTCGCTCTGTCCTTCGTAGTAACCGAATCCGCCAGCGAGGTCCCGTCCGACTTTCCGACGGTATACGACCGGCAGGCCCATCAGCCTCTACGGGCTTCGGCAAGCACCTGGTCTTTGGAAACAACGTCGTCGGGACTGCGCTCGTGCTCTGCAAGACGTTCGTCAATCACCGCGCAATGGGCTTCACCCAAAGGCACGGAAGACGGGTCAGCCGCGAGGCTCTCCCAGATGATTTCGGCCAGGCGCAAGCGTTCTCCAGGCGGGAGATTCAAGATTTCAGCGACGTCCGCATCACTCATGCCGTTTAGCGTACCACTCCTCCCGGGTGTATGCGAGACGGAGCCCTCGATCCGCTGGCCTCGCCCGCCCAAATGCCGGAAAATACGGTTCCTCCACCGGATCCTGACGCCATGACTGCCAAAGTCCCAACCTCGATCGACGACACCCTGAAGCTCCTCACCTCGGCCGACTACGTCGCCGACCGGAGCCTGGCGACTTCGGTGTTCCTCGCCCTGGCAATGAAGCGCCCGCTCTTTCTCGAAGGCGAGGCCGGTGTGGGCAAGACCGAGATCGCCAAGGTCATCGCGGCGTCCCTGGGCCGGGAACTCATCCGCCTGCAATGCTACGAGGGCCTCGACATCGCGCAAGCCGCCTACGAGTGGAACTATTCGCGCCAGATGATCGAGATCCGGCTGGCCGAGGCGTCGGGCGAAAAGTCCAAGGAAAAGCTGGCCGCGGACATCTTCTCCGAGAAATTCCTGATCAAGCGGGCGCTCGCCAAAGCCCTCGAAGGCAAGCCCGGCAAGGCGCCGGTGCTGCTGATCGACGAACTGGACCGCACCGACGAGCCTTTCGAAGCCTACCTGCTGGAAGTGCTGTCCGACTTCCAGATCACGATCCCCGAGACGGGCACGCTGAAGGCCGTCGAACCGCCCATCGTCGTGATCACCTCGAACCGCACGCGCGAAATCCACGACGCGGTGAAGCGCCGCTGCCTGTACCACTGGGTCGACTACCCCGATGCCGCGCGCGAACTCGACATCCTGCGCCGCAAGGCGCCCAATGCCGCGGAAAACCTGTCGCGCGAGATCGTCGCCTTCGTGCAGCGCTTGCGCAGCGTAGACCTCTTCAAACTGCCGGGCGTGGCGGAGACCATCGACTGGGCCAATGCGCTCGTGGCGCTCGACAAGATCGCGCTCGACCCGCAGACGGTCAACGACACCCTCGGGGTGCTGCTCAAGTACCAGGACGACATCGAGCGCATCGCGGGCGAGGAAGCCCAGCGCCTGACCGCCGAAGCGAAATCCGCCGCCGCCACGAACTGACCGCACCCGCCCGATGCTGATCCTCCCGGAAGCCGCTGCGGGTCGCGGCAAGCTCGCCGAGAACGTGATGCACTTCGCGCGCATCCTGCGCGGCGCAGGGCTGCGCGTGGGGCCGGACCGGGTGATCGACTGCATGAAGGCGATCGAGTTCGCCGGCACCGATCGCCGCGACGACTTCTACTGGACCATGTCGGCCATCTTCCTGTCGCGGGAAGAACAGCGGCCGATCTTCGACCAGGCCTTCCAGATCTTCTGGCGCGACCCGAAACTGCTCGAAAAGATGATGCAGGCCCTGCTGCCCAAGACCTACGGCAAGGTCGGGCCGGACGAGCAGGAGCAAAGCCAGCGCCTCACCGACTCGCTCTTCAACCAGCCCAAGCGCGAGGAGCCCGAGGACCAGCCCGAGCAGAAGGTCGAGCTCGATGCCAAGCTCACGTTCTCCTCGCGCGAAGTCCTGCAGCGCATGGACTTCGACACGATGACGGCCGCGGAGCTGGCCGAGGCGAAGAAGATGCTCTCGCAGCTGCGCCTGCCGCTGCCCGAGATCCGCACTCGCCGCTACGCAACCGACCCGCACGGCGCGCGCGTGAGCCTGCGCGCAACCCTGCGCGCCAGCCTGCGCGAGGGCGGCGACATCATCCCGCTCGTGCGCACCGCCCCGAAGACCCTGCACCCGCCGCTGGTGGTCCTGTGCGACATCTCGGGCTCGATGAATCCCTATGCGCGGATGTTCCTGCATTTCCTGCACGCCATCACCAACGACCGCGACCGGGTCAGCGTGTTCGTGTTCGGCACGCGCCTCACCAACGTCACGCGCCAGCTCAAGCACCGCGACGTGGACGTGGCCATGGCGCGCGTGGCGGACGCCATCAAGGACTGGTCCGGGGGCACCCGCATCGGGACCTGCCTGCACGACTTCAACTGGCACTGGGCGCGGCGGGTCCTCGGGCAGAACGCCTGCCTGCTGCTGGTCACGGACGGCCTGGACCGCGAGGCGGGCGAAGGCCTTTCCGAGGAAATGGAGCGCCTGCACATGGCCTGCAAGCACCTGATCTGGATGAACCCCCTGCTCCGCTACGAGAAGTTCGAGGCGAAGCCGGCGGGCGTGCGTGCGATGCTTCCCTACGTCGACCGCTTCCTGCCGGTGCATAATCTGAAGAGCCTGATCGACCTGGCCCGGGTGATGAGGGAGCCGGCCGAAAGATTGGCGCGACGCAAACACTGAAAAAAGAGGAATACCCGCATGGAAATGTCCGGCGAGCAGCTCATCCCGGCCTCACAGGCCGCCACCTGGGCTGCGCTCAACGATCCCGAGATCCTCAAGGCCTGCGTCCCCGGCTGCGAGTCGATCGAAAAGACGGCAGAAAATGAATACGTTGTGCTGATGACCGCCCGCATCGGTCCGGTTTCGGCCAAGTTCAAGGGCAAGCTCGCCCTGTCCGACCTCGACCCGCCCAACTCGTATTCGCTCGCGTTCGAAGGGCAAGGGGGCGTCGCCGGCTTCGGCAAGGGCGGCGCAAAAGTCCAGCTCCTGCCCGAAGGCGGCAACACCAAACTGACCTACCAGGTGAAGGCCAACGTCGGCGGCAAGCTCGCGCAGATCGGCTCGCGCCTTGTGGATGCGGCGGCGAAGAAGCTGTCGGAGGAGTTCTTCAACGCGTTCACCGCCAAGGTAGCAAGCGAGAATCCCGGCCACGGGGACGCGCAAGGCGATGCGCACCACGAAGACGAACACCACGAAGAACACCATCCCGAGCCGGTGGCCGACGACCCTGACAAGCCGAAAGTCGACAATGCAACGCTGATGTGGATCGCGGGCGGCAGCCTGGTGGTCTTCGTCGTCGCCCTGTTCGCGCTGTTCTAGCGATACCTCGCCAGCTCAGACCTCGCCTTTTTCGGCCGCCTCGCGGATGGCCTGCACCAGCACATCCGGCGGCTGCGCGCCCGACACGCCATAGCGATCGGCGATGATGAAGGTCGGCACACCCGAAATCCCGAGGTCGCGCATGCTGCGCTCCTCGCGGGCGAGCCGTTGTGCTTCAGTTTTGTTCGCCCAACGCTGCTCGATCAGGTCACGCTCGAGACCGGCCGCCTCGCCGATGGCTGTCAGCACTTCCCGATCACCGATGTCCCGCGCCTCGAGGAAATAAGCGCTGAACAGTGCTTCCACCACCTCGGCGCCTGAGCCTTCCTCCTGCGCAAGGTCGATCAACTGGTGGGCGGCAAAGGTGTTCGGGGTTCGTTCCATCCGGTCGAACGCAAAGGCAAGCCCCTCGCCCGCAGCCTCTGCGGCCACCCGCGCATCCAGCTGGCGGCTTTTTTCCAGGCTGCCGAACTTGGCCTTGCGATACTCGGCGCGCTCGCGGCCTTCGGCAGGCATGTCCGGGTTGAGCTGGAAGGGCAGCCAGCTCACCTCGACGTCGATCTCGCCGGCGAGCTCGGCAAGGGCCTTTTCCATGCGGCGCTTGCCGATGAAGCACCACGGGCAGATCACGTCGGACACCACATCGATGGTCACGCTGCGCAGTTCGGCCACGTCCGCCTCCTCAGTTCCCCGCAATGGTCATGTTGCCGACCAGGATCGAGCCGCAGGACCGCGAACCGCGCACCAGCACGTCGCTTCCCACCGCCACGATGGACTTGAACATGTCGCCCAGGTTGCCGGCGATGGTGATCTCCTCGACCGGGTACTGGATCTCGCCGTTCTCAACCCAGTAGCCGGCCGCGCCGCGCGAATAGTCCCCGGTGATCAGGTTGGTGCCGTGACCGAGCAGTTCGGTGACCAGCAACCCCCGGTGGAGCTTTTTCAGCATTCCCCGGAAATCGAGCGTGCCGGGCTTGACGACGAGATTGTGGTTGCCGCCGGAACTGCCCGTCGACGGCATGCCGAGCTTGCGCCCGGAGTAGGTGCCCAGGAAATACCCTTCGACCACCCCTTTGCGAACGATGCTGCGTTCGCGGGTCGCCACGCCCTCCTCGTCGAACGGGGAGCTGGCCATGGCCTGCTTTTCGTACGGGCGCTCCTCGATGGAGATTTCCTTCGAGAACACGGGCTTACCCAGGCTGTCGAGCAGGAAAGTGGACTTGCGGTACAGGCTGACGCCGCTGACCGCGGAGACGAAGTGGCCGATGAGTCCGCCCGCCTGCGGCGCCTCGAAAAGCACCGGGGCCTGGCAGGTGGAGATTTTCCTCGCGCGCAGCCTTGCCAGGGCCCGCTCCCCCGCGTACCGCCCCAGCGCCTCGGGGTCGGCCATGTTTGCCGGCACACGCGTCGAGCTGTACCAGTCGTCGCGCTGCATCTGCCCTTTCTCCTCGGCGATCATCGAGCACCCGAGCGAATGCCTGGAGGTAGGGAAGCCGCCCATGAAACCGAGGCTGTTGGCAAAGATGAACTGGGAATGCTGGGCCGAGAGCGAAGTGCCCTCGGTATTCCTGAGCTTGGGCGAGAGCGCGAACGCCGCCGCCTCGCAGCGCTTGGCGACTTCTATCGCGTCCTCCGGCGACACATGCCACGGATGGAACAGGTCCAGGTCCGGGAGGTCGCGGGCAAGCTGCTCGCGCTCCGGCAACCCGGCGCAGTCGTCTGCGGCAGTATGCCGGGCGATGGCGACCGCCGCCTCGACCGTCTGGCGCAGCGCGGCAGGGGAGAAATCGGAGGTGCTTGCATGGCCGCGCTTGACGTGGGGCGCGCTGCCGAACTGTACCGAGACGCCGATCCCCTTGTCGCGATTGTGCTCCAAGGTGTCGATTGACCCCTTGCGTACGGTCACGGACAGGCCGAAGCCCTCGGAGACGTCGCACTCGCACCCGGACGCCCCCAGCGCCCTGGCATGGTCCAGGACGGTCTGCGCGAACTCGCGCAACTGCGAATCGCTGTAGGTAAAGCGGCTGTCGATTTTCATAGCGCGTTATCATAGCAGTGCAATGGACAACGAAATCCTCAGCAAGACCAAGAAAAAGGAGCAGAGCCACGCACTGCAGAAGCTGGGCGCGGCGCTGGTCGACCTCTCCAAGGAGCGGCTGGCCTCCATGGCCCTGCCGGAGGCGCTGCGCGAGGCGATCCGCGAGGCCCAGCGCATCACCGCGCACGAGGGCCGCCGGCGCCAGATGCAGTACATCGGCAAGCTCATGCGCGACGTGGATCCCGCGCCGATCCAGGAGAAGTTCGACGCCTGGAACGGGCAGTCCAAGGCCGAGGTGGCGCGCCAGCACGGCATGGAAAGGCTGCGCGAGCGGCTGATCACGGACGATGCCGCGCTCACCGAGTTCGCCACAAAGCACCCCGGCGTCGATCTCCAGGCCCTGCGCAACCTGATCCGCAACGCGCGCAAGGAAGCGGCCGAAGACCGCCCGCCGAAGTCTGCTCGCGAAATCTTCAAAATCATCCGCGACGCGGAGTAACCATGGACACTCTGCTCATCGGCCTAGTCTCGATCAGCGACCGGGCTTCTTCGGGGGTATACGAAGACGCGGGCATTCCCGCGCTCCGCGACTGGTTTGGCGCGGCGCTATCCTCTCCCTGGCGCATGGAAACGCGCCTCATCCCGGACGAACAGGCGCTGATTGAGGCCACGCTGAAAGAGCTGGTCGATGTCGCCAAGTGCCACCTCGTCCTCACCACGGGCGGCACCGGCCCCGCGCCGCGCGACGTCACGCCCGAGGCGACGCTGGCCGTTGCCGACAAGGTCATGCCCGGCTTCGGCGAGCAGATGCGCGCGGTGAGCCTCAAGTACGTGCCGACCGCGATCCTGTCGCGGCAGGTGGCGGTGATCCGCAAGGGCGCGCTCATCATCAACCTGCCCGGCCAGCCGAAGGCGATCAAGGAAACCCTCGACGGCGTGTTCGCCGCAGTGCCCTATTGCATCGACCTGATCGGCGGGCCGTACGTCGAGACCAACGAGGCCGTCGTCAAGGCCTTCCGCCCGAAAAGCGCGATTCGCCCGAAAAGCTGAAATTCAACAGGAGAGGTCCCATGGCAGTCGTTCTGGGTAGCGGCGAACACCGCTACAAGGTCGTCGAGGACTGGGCCAAGCTGCCCGAAGGCTGGGAGTTCAAGGACGCGGCGGCGGTCGCGGTCGACAGCAAGGACCGCGTCTACGTGTTCAACCGCGGCGAGCACCCGATGATGGTCTTCGACCGCGAAGGCAACTTCATCAAATCGTGGGGCGAAGGCGGCATGTTCCCGCACGCGCACGGCCTGCACATTGACGAAAACGACATCCTCTACTGCACGGACGACACCGGCCACGTGGTCACCAAGGGCACGACCGACGGCAAGGTGCTGCTGCAACTGGGTGTGCCCGGCAAGGCCACGCCCTACATGAGCGGCCTGCCCTTTCACCGCTGCACGCACACCGCGCTTTCTCCGCGCGGCGACATCTACGTGAGCGACGGGTACGGCAACGCCAAAGTCCACAAGTACTCGCCCGACGGCAAGCTGCTGATGTCCTGGGGAGAGCCGGGCACGGACCCGGGCCAGTTCAACATCGCGCACAACATCGTCACCGACGCGGAAGGCTGGGTCTACGTCGCCGACCGCGAGAACCACCGCGTGCAGGTGTTCGACGGCAACGGCAAATATGAAACCCAGTGGGTCAACATGCACCGGCCCTGCGGCCTGTACTGCTGTCGCGGGCCGAAACTGCAGTTCCTGATCGGCGAACTCGGCCCGAACATGAGCGTCAACCGCAACCTGCCCAACATCGGGCCGCGGCTGACGATTGTCGACGCCAAGGGCACGACGCTGGCCAGGCTGGGCGGTGAAGCGGGGCCCGGGCTGGAGACGGGGAAATTCGTCGCCCCCCACGGCCTCGCGGTCGACTCGCGTGGCGACATCTACGTCGGGGAAGTGAGCTATACCGAGTATCCCCGGCTTTTCCCGGACCAGGCGATCCCTTGGCGCATGCGCTCGTTGCAGAAACTCGAGAAGCTGGCCTGAGCACGCCTGTGCGGAAGACTGAGGTTTGACCCCGGTCAAACGAAGCCGCCCGTGCCCGATGGAAGATGAGCCCTGTTTCAGGGAGTCTTCCATTGAAAGCCGAAGCATCGCACCTTGCTGTCCCGCCGGCATCCGTACCGGCCTACCTGGTGCAGACCTACTGGTGGGCTTATGTTCATCCACAGGCCGTGCGTGTGTTCGAGCGGCAATGGCTCGTCAACCTGATCCTGTGGGGAAACTTCAGCAAGCTGCGCAACGCGGCACTGGCCGCGCTGGGCCACGACCTCTCCGGCCGAACGCTGCAGATTGCCTGCGTCTATGGTGACCTGACCCAGCGCCTGGCCGAGCGGATACCCGCCAACGGCAGCCTGGACGTCGTCGACGTGCTGCCAGTCCAGCTGGCCAACCTCGCGAAAAAACTTCCTAGCGACGCCAAAGTAGGCCTGCTGCTCGGCGACAGTTCATCACTCGACGTCGAATCCGGCGCCTACGACCGGGCGCTGCTCTTTTTCCTGCTGCACGAGCAACCGCAAGCCGTCCGCCGCAAGACGCTGGCCGAGGCGCTGCGGGTGATCAAGCCGGGCGGCCGGTTAGTCATCGTCGACTACCACCGTCCTGCAGGAACAAACCCCTTGTTCTGGCCGATGAAGGCCGTGCTCCGCACACTGGAACCCTATGCGCTCGACCTTTGGGAGCAGGAACTGGCCGAATGGCTGCCGGAATCCGCCATCCACTTCAAAACTGAGAAATTCCTGTCGTTTGGTGGCCTCTACCAGCTGGTCACGATAGCGAAGTCGCAAAGGTAACTGGCTCGCATTTGCGCTGGGTCAAATTGTAACGGGGTTCGCGGATGCATTCTGGCGTCCACCAACCCCGAAATGGAGCGACCGCAATGGGCCCCGACGCAGGTATCACCCCGCAAACATCGCTACGCAACGGCGCCGAGGTCCTCAGGGGTGTGCTGCTTCACCATGCGGAAGAACTGATGGGCCACCTCGTGGAGGAGGAATGTGCCCGCTTCCTCGCGAACGCGGCGGACCACCGCGACGCCCAAGGGCGGCACTCGCTGGTACGCAACGGCCTGCAGCCGGCGCGCACGATCCGCACAGGCATCGGCCCGGTGCGTGTGCGGCTTCCAAAATTCAGGAGCCGCACCGGCGAGCATGTCGAATTCCGCTCGATGTTCGTGCCACGTTTCGCACGCAGTGCGGCCGAGGCCGAACCCGGCGCCGCGTGGCGCTACCTGCACGCAATGACGCGCCGCGATGTCTATGGGGCGCTTTCGGCGCTGCTCGGCAACAACGGCGCCAGCGCCTCGATGTCCATCGCGGAGTCCACCGCAAGCGCCTGGGCCGACCGCTGCGCGCACCTGCTCGGCGACGCGCTGGACGCCCGCCAATGGACCCGCATCTGGGCATTCGAGGTCGAAGGCCGCTCCGTGGACTCGGGACGCATCCCCGACATCATCGTCGTGCTGGGCGAGGATTCCGCGGGACACACGAGGCTCTTGTCTGCGGGCACGGAAACCAGCGGTGGCGACCCCTGGGCCGGCGTACTGCGCGACTTGCGCTCCCGCGGGCTGAAGTCGTCCATGGATACCTGGGTCGTATCGACCTGCGCGCTCGGCATGGTCGAGACGATGAAGGCGCACAGCGTCGAAACATTCCGGCAGGAAGCCAAGTGCAAGCGCGGGGCTGCGCGGGGCGTCGCTTTGACCCCCTATTCCGGTGGCAGCTCACGCCTGCGCGGCCCGAGCACCTGGATTTCGGCCCTGCTCGTGGCGTCCGGAGTCGGCTTCACCGGCGAGTGCGATTCTCTGCAGGGCGCACCCGGACAAAATGAACATGCCCAGCACGCAAAAGGCAAACACCAGAATTGACCGCTGCATTGCACAAGCGTGAAATTTCGCACATGGGAAATGTTTAGTTACTCAAAAGACACTCTGAAACACTGAAGGAAGGATTGCCTAAATGAAAAACATCCTCTCCCGCCTCACGTTCCAGATCGGCGCACTGTCCATCATGGCAGCGGCCACTTCCCTCGCGTTCGCGCAGGCCCCGGATGTCGGCGCAGCCGAGGCGCTCACAAAGAAAAGCGGCTGCATGAAGTGCCACTCTGTGAGTTCGAAGAAGGACGGTCCCGCATTCAAGGCGACGGCGGAAAAATACAAGGGCAAGGCCGACGGCGAACAGAAGCTCTACACGCACCTCACGACCAGCCCGAAGGTCAAGGTCGACGGCAAGGAAGAGATGCATGAGTCGCTCAAGACCAAGAACGATGACGAGATCAAGAACGTCGTCCGTTACATCCTCTCGCGCTAGCTCGCCAATGCGGTAGCCGCCGGACGAAAAAACAGGGAGCAGCACGATGTTCAAGCGAGGCTGGGGTTGGCTGGCGACAACGTGCACAACCTGTTCAAGGGTACGGCTGGGCCTCGGTGTGACGCTCGCCGCACTATTTGTAGCAGGCATTCTCGTAGCCGGCGGTGCGGCCGGTCTCGCCTGGACCAACACGGAGCAGTTCTGCATCGGGTGCCATGAGATGCAGGACAACGTCTACAAGGAATTCAAGGGCACCATCCACGACAAGAACCGCTCAGGCGTGCGGGCAGTGTGCTCCAGCTGCCATGTCCCGCAACAACCCATCCCGATGCTCAAGCGCAAGGTGGCCGCGACCTTCGAGCTGTACGGGCACTTCACCGGCGTGATCGACACCCGGGAGAAATTCGAAAAGCACCGCTACGAAATGGCAAAGCGCGTCTGGACGCGCATGAAGCAGACCGACTCCCTCGAGTGCCGGAACTGCCACCACGACGATGCCATGGACCCGGAAAAGCAGTCTGAGAAGGCGCGTGCCCGTCACGCGAAAATGAAATCCGATGGCATGACCTGCATCGATTGCCACTTCGGCATCGCGCACAACGAGCCCGATGGTCCCGGGCCGCAGGAGCTGAAAATTGAAAAATAAACTGATTGCCGCCATTCACGGCGTGGTTCTCGGCCTCAGCATCGCATTTTCGGCAGGCGCCCAGGACACCGCTAAAAAAGACCTCGTCCTGAAGGGCGACGCCCGCTGTACGCGCTGCCATGACGCTTCCGACGACTTCCCGGTGCTGGCCATTGCCAAGACACGCCACGGGACGGTTGCGGACGGACGCACACCGACGTGTACGAGTTGCCACGGCGACAGCGAAACCCACGTCAACAAGCCCGCCGACGCGAAAGAGCGCCCGCGGCCCGACCGCACCTTTGGAAAGGCTTCCTCCACGCCACCTGAAGCCAGGAACGAGGCCTGCCTGACCTGCCACAAGCGGGACACGGCGCGCGTGCACTGGTCGGGCAGCACCCACCAGAGCCGCGACGTAACCTGCACCAGCTGCCACCAGATCCACACCGGTCACGACAAGGTCCGCGACAAGCGCGCGCAACCGGAAGTGTGCTTCACCTGCCACAAGGAGCAGCGCGCACAGATCAACCGGCCGTCGCGCCACCCGATCCCGGAAGGCAAGATGACCTGCTCCGACTGCCATAACGCACACGGCACGGCAGGCACCAAGCTCATGGTGCGGGACAGCGTCAACACCACCTGCTACACCTGCCACATGGAGAAGCGCGGCCCGTTCGTGCACCCGCATGAGCCGGTGAACGAGGACTGCTCCAACTGCCACAACCCGCACGGCACGGTGGCGGAAAGCATGCTCAAGGTTCGCCCGCCCTTCCTGTGCCACCAGTGCCACACCCCGCACGGCGGCCAGGTCGCGCAGCTCAGCGGCCAGGGCCAGGGCGCAGCCCTGCTCGGCGCCACTACGAGCGGCAAGAGCGGCATCAATTACACCCAGGCGCGAGGATGCATGAGCTGCCATACGCAGATCCATGGCAGCAACAATCCGAGCACGACCAACCCGACACCCCAGTTCTTCTTCCGCTGATACAGGAGGCAAGAAATCATGAATGCCGCCAGAATTTCGGCCGCCACGACCCGGGCACTCGCGACTCTCGCAGTGCTCGCAGCAGCAGGTTCCGCCCACGCGGACGAGGCCGAGGACGCCGCCAAGCTCACCCGCCCGGACAGCTCCGCGAGCGCAGGCCTCGGGTCCATCAGCGGGAACCAGAGAGACCGATCGATCTTCGGCATGTATAACGGGATGCGCGAAAAGGGCAGCTACCTGCTGCTCGACCTGGACTACGTGACCCGGAACAACGAAACGGGCTACTGGACTCGCCTGTGGGGCCGCAACCTCGGGCTCGACAACCGTGAGATGGGCGTCAGCTTCGAGCAACAGGGCAACTGGCGGTTCGACGCCGACTACAGCGAACTGGTTCGGCACGACCCACGCACGCTCAACACCGGCGTGACCGGGATCGGGACCACTACACCCCGGGTCAACCTCATCACCCCGGGCCGCGGCACCGATATCGAGCTCGAAATGAAGCGCACGGCCTTGGGCGCCAACGGCAAGATCTGGCTGTCCCCCAACCTGCTGTTCGAGGCCTCCTTCAAGAACGAAGACAAGAACGGCGCTCGCATGTGGGGCCGTGGATTCACTTGTACCTCCGCTGCCGCACCGCTGCCCACCACGGCTGCGCAAATCGGTTGCGCGGCCGCACCGAACAGCCAATGGGCCCTGCTGGCCCTGCCTGAGCCGGTCAATTCGTCGACCAAGCAGGTTGAAGCCAAGTTCAACTTCTCGGCAGACCGCTTCACGCTCGTCGGCGGGTACTACGGATCGTTCTACTCCAACGCCAACGGCACTATGACGCCGTCCGTGCCGGGCACGCTGTACAACCCGCTCGGCGTCCCGACCCTACTCGGGACGCCCGGAGCCCTGACCCAGGCCAACGGCCTGCTCGGGATCCTGCAATCGCCCATGGCCCTGCCCCCGGACAACCAGGCGCACCAGTTCTCCGTCGCGGGCACCTACGCCTTCACGCAGACCACGCGCGGCACGTTCAAGTACTCCTACACCCGTGCAACCCAGGACAGGGACTTCCTGGCAGCGGGCCTCGCCAACGCGCCCGTGGGCGTCACCAACCTTGGCGGCCGGATGGACACGACCCTGGTGCAGGCTGGCGTCACGTCGCGCCCGATGCCCAAGCTCACGCTGCTGGCCAACGTGAAGTTCGAGGATCGCAAGGACAAGACCCCGGATGCCCAGTACAACCTCGAAGGCGTCAACCGCTTCAACAACACGCAGAGCAACCTCTACAAGTTCGGCGGGAAAGTCGAGGGGAGTTACCAGCTGCCGCAGAACTATCGCGCCACCCTCGGCGTGGACTACAACTCGATGGACCGCGGCGCCTTCGGGTTGCCCGACAGCGTGGGTGGATTGGCGGCGCTGCGCCAGAAGACCTGGGAAACCGAGTATCGCGGCGAGATCCGGCGCACCATGTCCGATAACCTCAGCGGCGCGCTTGCCTTTGGCCACAGCCGCCGCGACGGCTCGATCTGGCTGCGCCCGAACACCCTGCCGGCCACGGGTGTCACGCCTGTGGCGGACATCAATATCTTCAGCCGCACGGGACTGTTTCCGGCCCTCTTTACCGACCGCAAGCGCGACAGGCTGCGCGGCATCGCGGACTGGCTGCCGACCGAGCAGCTTTCGGTGCAGTTCATGGTTGAAGGCAGCCACGACAGGTACATGGAGCCGGGCACCAAGGGGCTCCTCGGCGGTGCATCGCGCCTCTACAGCCTCGACACAAGCTGGGCCATGACCGAAACGTGGAAGATGCTGGCCTATGTGTCCCGTGCGACGCAGTCCATGGAGATCGACCACTCGACCGGTTACATGATGTCCCTGCGGAACGTCAACACCAGCCTCGGGTTTGGCGTGAACGGCAAGCCGACCTCGAAGCTCAACATGGGCGCCAACCTGGCCCTGATCAACGACCGCAACGTCTACAGCCAGGGCTTGGATTCGGCAGCGAGCGCCACCAACGTCGCCTTCCTGGCCGCTTCCGGCGGCCTTCCCGATGTGCTGTTCCGGCAGGTCCGCCTGACCATGTTCGGCGAATACGCGCTGGAGAAGAGCGCAGCGGTTCGCCTCACCGTCCTGCACCAGCAAGCTCGCCTGAACGAATGGACCTGGACCAACAATGGCGTGCCGTTCGTCTACTCCGACGGCACCACCATCAGCCTGAACCAGAACCAGAGGGTGACCTACGCCGGGGCGCAGTACATCTACAAGTTCCAGTAGCAGCCATGGCCGACCCGATCGCAGCCTGGCACGCCGAGCACGAGTACTTCAACCGGCTGCTGGGCCTGCTGCACAAGCAGCTCGATGTCTTCCACGGCGGTGAACGGCCGAATTACGAGTTGATGCTGGACATCGTCGGATACCTGCGCGACTACTCCGACGTATCCCACCATCCGCGGGAAGACGTCGCCTTCGCGCACCTCCAGAAGCACTGCCCGGACCTGCAACTGGTCCTGGCCCGGCTGCACCAGGAACACCGTGTCATCGCCCATGCCGGCGAAACGCTGCGAGACCTGCTGCAAGGCATAGTC
>Ga0214919_10002926_pt1 | contig 26367 bp, 15 predicted proteins | sample LL1503_MetaG_FD_177994 | JGI IMG/M metagenome (GOLD analysis project Ga0214919, IMG submission 177994) | Freshwater microbial communities from Lake Lanier, Atlanta, Georgia, United States - LL-1503 | ecosystem: Environmental > Aquatic > Freshwater > Lake | place: USA: Georgia | collected...
TATCTTTAGATAAAGAACTATTTTCTAATGAAAATACTATGAATTTATCTTTAGATAAAGAACTATTTTCTAATGAAAATACTATGAATTTATCTTTAGATAAAGAACTATTTTCTAATGAAAATACTATGAATTTATCTTTAGATAAAGAACTATTTTCTAATGAAAATACAAACAAATATTCAATTGAAAATAAATTAAATGATATCATTAATTTAATATTAAATGCTATTAAAGAAAATAAAGAAAATATGTTAGTTATATTTAATGAAAATATATCATTTAAATATTTACAATATTATAATAAACCTATAAAAAAAATATTAAATGCTGATTATGATATAATAGAACTATCATTAATTAATAATAATATAAGTTTTTATAAATTAATTCAAAAAGAAATAAAAATACTAGATATAAAAGATATAGATAAACATTTTTTTGATTCTATATATATAACAAATTCTGGATTAAAAAAAATATATGATAATTTTAATAAAAAATCTAATTTATTAAATAATTGTAAGTTAGGATATTATTCAAGACCATTATTAAATTATAATATAGAAAAATATGATCTTCAAAATAAAGAATTATATGCATATTATTTATCAACTTTATTATGGGATTCATATTATAGAGTAACTAAATATTGGAATAAAATATATTGTATTAATTTAGGATTTGATATTGAAAAAAGAAAAAATATGATGAAATATTGTAATCTATTAAATAGTACAGAAGATGATTTTTTTTATGATGGAATACTTGGACTAAACATTCCTGATATATATACTCTAATAAATATGAATATATATTGTAGTAATATATTAAATAAATTTGATATAAAAATTGGTACAATTGGACTTAATATTACACAATTAAATATTGTAAAAGAATCTATTTTAAAAAATTATAATTATACATTAATATTGGAAGATGATATATATTTTAATCATACATATTTTGAAACATTAGATATAATTTTCAGTAAATATAAAAATATTGATATTTTATATTTAGGATATTTAATATATGATCATAAACATGAAAATATTTTTGATAAAATAGATATAATTAATAATTATATAATATATAAACCTAAAAAAACCTTATGTGAAAAAATACAAATTGGAGGATTTTATTCAATATTACTATCAAATAAAGCATTAAAAATTTATATGGATCGTTATGAACCGATTGATAATATATCTGATGTTTTATTATGCGACATTGCATTTGATATTAAAAAAGATTTTTCAAACAATACTTTTATAAAAACTGATTATAATTTAAATTCTATATTTATAGATCATCTTGTTAAAATGGATACAAATAAACCAAGTTTAACTGAAGAGAATAATTTTAATATGATATCAGAATTTAAAAATAATAATTCATTTATATATTTGTCAAAAATAAAAAAGATTAATTTTAAAATAAATAAAAATTATGTAATTAAAATTTATTTATCAGAATATATTAAATTATATTATAAGAGAATAGCTGATATTATAAAAAATATTATTCCAAATATAAAAATTATAGATTATTTTGATGAAAATACAGATATTGTATTATATACATGTCATGATAATATAAATTTAAATAATATAAATATTAATATATGTATAAATGGAGAAAATAGAGACTGTCAAAAATTAACAGATATTGCAGTATTAAGTACAAAAAAATATGATTACAAATACAATATTTATTTCCCACAATTATTTACTAGTTTATGGGAAAGAAAAAAAGATTATTATATTATTAAAAATAATACTAGAATATATTTTTGTGCATATATGTATAGTTATGATTTACAATATAGAGTAGATTTATATAATTTTATATCAAAATATAAAAAAATAGATGCTTTAGGAAAATCATGTTCTAATATTGAAGAAACTGATAGATTTGTATATAATGATCAAATAACATATAATGATATTGCAATTGAAAAATATTTAAAATATAAGTTTGTTTTAGCATTAGAAAATACTATATGTGATGGATATATTACTGAAAAAATAATTAATCCAATTTTAGCAAATTCTATTCCAATTTATGCAGGTCCAAAAGATGTATTTGAAATTATAAATAAAAAAAGAGTGATATATGTTTATGACTTTAATAATTATACTGAATTACTTGATTATATAATAAAAGTTGATAATGACGATAATCTTTATAATTCAATTATATCAGAAGAAATATTTATTGGAAATATAAATTTTAATAATTTTGAAGAATATATATCAATACAATTTAAAAAAGCATTTGGATTAATATCTAAAAATATTTTATTATGCTATAATGAATTAATTGATAATTATCACAATTATGATTTTATAATTAAAGATTTTAAAACATCATATGATGATATTAAATCAATCAAAAGATATTTAAGTGACTATATTAATAAAGATGATAAAATAATATTAAGTTATTATAATAATATAAATTATATTGATCATATTTTTTGGATAAATTTAGATAGATCAAAAGAAAGAAGAAAAAATATGGAATCTATACTAAATAATATTAATATTCCAAATATGAGAATTAGCGCAATTGATGCAAAAGATTTAAATTTCTCAAATATAGTGAATAATCTAGATATTAAAGAATCTTTATCTAATTATGAAATTGCATGTACATTATCACATTTAAAAGCAATAAATTATGCATCGTCGTGTAATGGTAACTATTTCATGATATGTGAAGATGATATTATATTCAATAATTTAAAATATTTTAAAAAAACTTTAAAAGATATAATATTAAATGCTCCAGCATTTGACATTTTATTAATACATAAATTTTGTTTATTCAATATTGATGAAAATTATGTTAAATGGAATGATTATTTTAATAAAGGTATTGATTATTATATATATGGCACAGGTTGTTATATAATATCAAGAAATGGTATAAATAAAATTAATAATTATATAAAATACGATGAAAATAATAATTTTATTGTTAATAATAAAAAAATAATAGATGTTGCAGACATTTATTTATATGATACATTAGATACATATGTATATAAATATAATTTTATAGATACTCTTAATAATAATTCTACAATACATAATGATCATTTAAGTTTTCATGAGCAATGTTCAAAAAAAGAATATAATTTAATTATGAAAGATATAAATATATTGTAATTAAACTATAATTTTTGATAATACATAAAAGAACCGGAATGAAATGAAGGTTCATCGCTATTTTCCGGAGTTTACGAAGGAAAATACGAAAAAACCGGCAATTCAATCAAGTTATTTTATGTAATATTTTTTATTAAAAGTATATATAATGCTTGTTATAAAACCTGTAGGTGGATTATGTAATTATTTAAGAGTTGTATTTTCATATTATAAAAAAGCATGTAGTGAAAATAAAAAATTAATAGTTATTTGGGAACCAACATATTCATGTCCTGGTTTTTTTTTAGATTATTTCAAGCCTGTTGATAATATTATTTTTTATAATTATAATTTACATAATTACCCGATAGATTATGTAGGTTGTCAAATTCTTGAAAATTATGATCCAAATTATGAAAAATTAAAATTATTAGATGAAATAGAAATAATTGTAAATAATAAACGACAAATATTAGGAAATTATATTGCAACACATATACGTAGAACAGACCATATTGATGTAGCTAAAGCAAATAATCAATTTACAAATGATGATTCATTTTATAATTTTATTGATACAAATATCGAAAATAAAAATTTATATATAGCAACTGATAATGAAGAAACATATAATTTATTTAAAAATAGATATAATAATCTAATAAAAATAAATTATCATAATACTATTAATAATTTTAGGCAAACATCATTAAAAGATGCAATTATTGATATCTTTATGTGTGTACATGCAGATAATTTTATGGGTTCTGGTTATTCATCATTTTCTATTTTAATTCGTACAATTAGACAAGAAATGTCACAATATTCATAAGGAAAATATTAGCTCATTATTTTAATCTTGTTGCCCAAAATGGATAATTGATTGCATCAGAACTTTTATCAAATTTTTCAAAATAAGTTTCATCATTTAATATAACAGAACCATTTAATTTTACAATAATACTTAATACAGATTGTTCATGTCTATTATCTATAAAATAATCATTTTGATCATTATTAAAATAATCCGTAAATATTAATGGATTATTGTAAACTGTTTCTAACCATTTATCAATTATATTTATAAGATGACTATTTTTTTTCATTATTAAAATACCATCTAAAAATTGATTATCTAATGCTTCTTTTGAATTTATATTTAAATTCAAATACTCAAATATTTCTTTTGTTGTATAATTTCTTTCAGTATGACTTAATTGAAATGATATTATTCCATATTCTGAATTATTTAATAATTCTATATATTCATAAAATCTTTTTATAGCACTATTATTTATGGTACATCCTGCATCTAAATAAATTAAATAATCATTATCATTTATTTGATTAAGTTTTTCTTTAATAATATATGGTCTCCATATACCATATCCTCCAATTCTTGGTAAACTTAATATTTCACTAAAATTATCTGTAAATTCTTTTGATAAATCATCTGGTGAATATATGCTTATTGAATCAAAAAATTTAGATTCAATACCTTCTTTATAAATTCTTTCTTTTGAATTATTAAAAACATTATTTCCATAACTAATTAAATGAATTTTTTTACTGTAATTTGTTTTTAGATTTTCAATATATTTCATAATATTAATTATAAAATATATTAATATATAATTTAAAACTAAAAATTTTATTATTTATTTTTATATTCTTTAATTTTATTAATCCAATATTTTAATGTTAATTTATCATAATTAAATTCTCTATTTTTAAATTCTTCAATTGTATTATTTAATATTTCTTGATTTAAATCACACCAATTATTTAATATTAATACAGGTAAATCTTTATATAATGCATCTATATGTGATTTTTTAACAATTGGAATACATCCTAATACTAATGCTTCCCATGTTCTATGACAATCAAGTCCATTACCATGAGGAGATATTACAAATGCATAATTTATTTGATGTTCCCATGTTTCTTTTCGTGGAATTAATGTTGGTTCAAAATATATTATATCATGAGGAATATTATTTAGTGCATCTATTCTATCCTTTTCATATTTATATCCTGAATATGAAAAATGAAAAGTAGAATAACATTTATATATTCTTTCATAAAATGGTTTAGACATATTTTTAATATTAATAATTTCATTTTCTTGTATAATAGGTTTACAATTTTTCCCCCAATAAAAACTTTGATTTCCATTTAATGTATGATAATCTAAACCTATTGGAAGATTAGTAATTTTTGGATGTTTATATACACAATTTTGTGCAAACCAATGAATGATTTTATCATTTGATATAAAATAAATAAATTCATTAATATTATCAAATCTATCATATGGAATAGTATAATCACCACAACCTGATACTAATATGAATCTACATTTTATATTATTTATATTATTTAAAACTTTCGAAAAATTATATATAGCATCAGTTTTAATATATAATATATCATTATCCTTTAATTTATCAAAATTATATTCATTAACATTATCTGATTCATTTAAACTAAATAGATCACATGATTTTCTAAATCCAACTGAACCTATATAATAACAATTATTTTCTTCAACCATTTTATATATTAATATTATTTATTTTTAAAATATTTGTTACGAAAAAGTTAGGTTTTATAATATAGTAAACTGAAGCTTTAGCGTAAGTTTAAGAATATACTCCGGAGTTTACGAAGGAAAATATGTAGTAAACTAAAGCTTTAGCGTAAGTTTAAGGTTATACTTCGGAGTTTACGAAGAAAAATATGTAGTAAACTGAAGCTTTAGCGTAAGTTTAAGGTTATACTTCGGAGTTTACGAAGAAAAATATGTAGTAAACTGAAGCTTTAGCGTAAGTTTAAGGTTATTTTTTGGAGTTTACGAAGAAAAATACAAAGTATATTTGTTACTATTTTTAGTAAATTTATGCTCGACATAAAATACGGTTAAATAAATAATTAATTTTTATTTATAATGATTATATAAATGGTTAAATTATTTAATCTTGATTTACATATTTCTGTTATTAAAGATATTCAATATATTTTAAAAGATTTATATTCAAATAAAATTGAAGTTGTAAATTGGTCGATATCAAGTCATTCGCGATTATTTAAAGAAAATAGTGTAATACCAGATTATATTAATGCTCAAACTTGGAAAAATATTAATATAGATATGATTAATAATTTTGTTAATACATATAAAGATTTTTTATCAACATTTGATGGATTTATTGTTACACATACTCCAGTGTTTTGTTTATTATATGAAACATTTAACAAACCAATTATATTAATAAATAGTTGTAGATATGAACAGCCTTTTTCATGGAATAATAATATTGAAATGTGGAATTATTTAAATATAAAATTAAAAGAAATGTATGATAAAAATCAATTAATAGCAATATCTAATAATAAAGCAGATGCTCAATATTTAATGAATGGTACTGGTATAGAATCACATATTATTCCAAGTCTTTGTTTATATACTAATGCAAAATATTTACCAACAAAAAATAAATTTATTATAAATAATAATTTTAATATACATGAAAATGAAGATGTAATTAATAAAAGTAGTTGTTTAAGCGATGGTTATAGTTGGCAAGAATTATATAATTACAAAGGAATTATTCATATGCCATATGAAGTATCTACAATGTCAATATTTGAACAATATAGTGCTAATGTACCATTATTTTTTCCATCTAAAGAATATTTATACAATTTAATAAAAAATAATGGTTATAATTTACAATCTAGATATAATAAAATGTATGGAAATGATAATGACTGTCCTTATAATCTTAATACATTATTAAATGATGACAACTGGATAGATAATTGGATAAATAATGCAGATTATTATGATTATAATAATATGAAACATATAATATATTTTGATAATAATGAACATTTATATAATTTAGTTAAAAATATTGATATGAATGATGTGTCTGAAAAAATGAAAATAAATAATATAATACGAAAAAAAAATGTTTATACTAGTTGGAAAGAAATATTTGATAAAGTATTTAATATTCCGATTTCTTATTGGGATATTAATGATTTAAATGGTTTTAATGAATGTAATTCTAATAATATTGGACAAATAACTACAGAATCTGAATTAGGAAAGTTTTTATTTTATTCAACAATAAATCCACATATTGTTAACTTTCTTGAAATTGGAACTTGGAATGGATTAGGCTCAACAAAATGTTTTATCAATGGATTTAAAAAAAGAAAACAACCTTTTAAATTTTATTCATTAGAGTGTAATAATGAAAAATCAATATATGCAAAAAAATTATATGAAGGTATTAATAATGTATTTATATTAAATGAAGTATTATTAAATGAAAAACCGAATGATATACATGATGTATTTCCAGTATTATTGGAAAATGAACAATATAAATGTTGGAATGATATTGATTTTAATAATATGAAAGATAAAAAACTATTTTTAGAAAATAGTGATTTACCTGAAAAATTTGATTTAGTACTTTTAGACGGTGGAGAATTTACAACATGGTATGAATATAATATTATTAAAGATCGATGTATTATATTAGCATTAAATAATACAACTACATATAAATGTAAAAAAATAGTTGAAGATATTAAATTAAGTAATAATTGGAGAATATTAATTGAAAATGATGAAAGAAATGGAACTCTTGTTTGTAAGAAAAAATTATAATAATATATTTTTTCGAGTTTACGAAGAAAAATGCTAAATAATCTATGCTAAAACTCTGATTCAATTATGCATACTTTAAAAACTTCTTTTAATTGGTATAATAAAGTTAAATTATAATTAATTTAATAAAAATAAATATCTATAATTACTTATTCCACATAAAGAATTTTCTTTATAATCAGATAAACCATTATTTATTAATTTACCACAATTTTCAGTACTAATACCATAATCTATATATTTTACATTTTCATTTTTAGCATCATTTGATATGGTATACATTAAATAAATTATTGACATATTTGTTTTGTCTAAATCTATATTTCTAGATATATAAAATGTATACCAACATTGTTCAGTTACTTTTATAACATATACCCCTCCTAAAATATTATTATTTTGTTTCACTAAATATAATCTCTGTTTATCTGATAATAATTCTTTTATTTTAATAAATTCATCTAATGTATGTGTTGGTTCAGAATCATGATTAGTATTTAAGTTTTTTTTTAAAATATTATAAAATATATTATAATCTTCTATATTATCATAAAAAGTACAAGATATTGATTTATCACTTAAACTTTTTTTAAAATTTGTTTTATTTCTTTTATTATCAATATTTTTAATAAAATCATTATTTACATCTATATACCAAGATAGTTCTGGATAAATTTTTGTTTTTTGACTTAACAAAAAATATAATGTATAACATGATTCTTTAAAATATATATCATTTGCAATTCTAAATTCAATATTATTATTATAATATTCAAATATTTTTTCAATAATTATTTTTATATATTTAATTTTTGAATATTTTTTTGATATAACTGGTCCTCCATATGTTGCACCAGTATAACTAAAATATTTATCATTTTTTTTACAACATGGCAGTACACATACCAATTCTGTATTGTCTATATAAATTAAAATAGATTCATCTATAAAGCGATTTATTGGATGATAACTAATAAAATTTCTTGTATGATAAATAGTACCATATAATTCTTCTTTAACAAATTTATCCCATATTTCTGAATAATTATTATTGTATTTTATAACATTTAATATCATAATATATAATATATATTATAAAAATTATATATATTAACCTAATTTTTTATAGAAATTAGGTTAATATATATAATTTTTATAATATATATTATATAATTTAATGTTTATTACAAATAATAGTTATAAATATCTAAAAGAAATTAATATTAATTTAAGAAATCCAAAAGTAATTGAATTTAATAACAATAATATTATAGTAATTGGTTCAAAAATATATAATGAAATTGAAAATAAAAAAAAATATTTATTATATAGTTATTTATTAAATGAAAATTTTAATATAATTGAAAATAGTGAGAATATCTTAAATTTCAAAAATATAATATATGATTATAAAGATAACATTAACATATCTTGTTGGGTGCGTGATATATATAATAATGAAAATAGTTATTATTTATTAGTTGAATTTAAAATAAATAATGATAATAAATTTTTTAAATCAAAACATTATTTATTAAATACAAATAATTTTATAAATTTTGAGATAATTAAAGAATATGATATTGAAGATCTTTTCTTTAAAGATTTAAATAATAAATTTTTTACAGCAAAAATTGAAAATACTAACCATATTTGGGGTAAATATTTATTTAATTTTATAATTGATAATAAAGAAATACAACCTAAATTTGATAATATTATAGATTATAATAAAGATTATGGTCATGTTATGCATAATTTAGAATATATAGAAGAATATAATTTATATTATACAATTATATCAATTAGACACTATTCTGATAAAGAAGAAAATAATTTTTATTATAAAATATATGAAGCATATTCTAAAGATTTAATAAATTACTTTAATACAAAAGAGATTCAGTTAGAAATAAGTAATAATTCTAAATGGTGTTGTTATCCTTGGAAATTTAATTTTAATAATAATGTATATATAATATGTAATCAAGATGATTATGGTAAAAATAAATATCCAATTATTTTTTATAAGGAAAATATATAAATAATTATAAATATAAATAATTATATATAGTATTTTTTCTTTATAAAAAATATAAACAATTATATATAGTATTATGGATAAATTAAATTTAGATGGATTTTTACATTTAAAAAATATATTAGAATTAGATATAATAGATAATATAATAAATGATATAATAAAATGTATTAAAAAATATAATGATTACTATAATATATATTATGATAACAGTTCTGATAAATTAGAATTATTATATAGTATGTTGTATAATTTATATGATTTAGATAAAAATTTATATTTTAATTTTATTAAACAAAATGGTATATTATCTAATTTATTTGAAATAAAATCATTGTTTACAAATAAGAAAATTATTGATATACTAAATAAATTAGGATATAATAATTTATCTATTCCAATAACAACACAAGTAAATTTCTATTCTGATTTTGCTACTAATACTGAATACAGGAACGGTACAATAGGAATTGATTCACATCAAGATTGGCCGCAAAGTAGAGGTTCGATAAATAGTTTATCAGTATGGATACCATTAATGGATATAAATGAAAATAATTGTCCGTTATTAGTTATTCCAAAAAGTAATCATGATGGTTTTATAAATGGTAATAAAAACTCTTTAAATATAGTAGTAGATAAGTATTCAGAAGATAAATTTGAAAATGTATTAATGGATAAAGGTGATTGTATTTTATTTAATGGATGGATTGTTCATAAAACAGGATTATTTAAAAATAATGAAAAAATAAGAATTGCATTAGTATTAAGATATAATGACCTAAATGATAATTATTTTATATCAAATCAATATTATATAAGTTACAACACAACAACTAATAAAAATATTGAACAATCTAGAATACCATATAATGATGAAATATTAAAATACTTTGGAAATACTAAAGTAGAACATTATGCAGATTTATACAATAAAAGAAAATTTTGGTATAATAATTATGGAAAATTAATAGAAAATAATTATGAAAAATTATTAAAATTACATAGATATATTAAATGTAATGATTTATCAAAAGAATTAATTGAACAATTATTAATGCTTAAATATTTAAATGAAAATGCTAAAGTATTAGAATTAGGTGGAAATATAGGAAGAGTATCATTAATTATTGCAACTATATTAATTAATGATAAAAATCTAGTTGTCATTGAACCAACAAAAGATATTGCACAATTAAATATAAAAAATAGAAATATCAATTGTTTTAATTATAATGTTGAAACAAATATAATATCAAATAAACCATTATATCTTAAAAAAAATAATATAGAATCTGTTGCCAATAAAATTATAAATAATAATATAGATGATGATTGTGAATTAATTGAAAATATAACTTTTAATGAATTAGAAATAAAATATAATATCATTTTTGATACTTTAATTATAGATTGTGAAGGTTCTTTTTATCAAATATTGTTAGATGAACCAAATATTTTAAAAAATATAAATACTATTATAATAGAAAATGATTTTGAAAAAATAGAAGAGTATAATTACATATATAACTCTTTTATTAATAATGGATTTATATTAATTGATACAAATTCGTGTTATCCAATAAATGCCAATGGTATATGTGAAAAATATATGCATCAAGTTTTTAAAAAAAATGTTCTATAAAAAATTAAAATATATATGAATAATATAAAAATTTATATATCAAACAATCTTTGATATATATAAAAATAAATCTTTAGTTGATGCAAACAGAATCAGAACTTAAGTCTAAAATATTAAAATACATAAAATAACTGGAATGAAATGAAGGTTAGACGCTATTTTCCTTCGTAAACTCCGGAAAATACTAAAATATAACATATTTAAACTTTTGATATTAAATTTTATATTTATTTTTAATAAGTTTATGGTTATTTTTACCATTATTTGTCTTTAAAAAAAATGTTCTGTTAAATATATCAACAAGATCTTTGTTATAAAAATAAATATAAATTAAGTGATATAACTAATATATTAATAAAAAAAAATAATAGTAATATTAAAATATTTATTAATTTAATTCAAAATAATAATTATATAGGAAATCACGATAAATTATATAGTTATAATATAATTTTTGAAAAAAACTTTATATAAAAATTTATAGAATAATTAAAAACTTAATAAATTTTTAATATCTATTAGTATAATTTCATAAATTGACTTAAAGACAGTCATTCAGGAATGACGGTTGAACTTAAAGACTACTAATAGACATTAAATGAGATAAAAATTATTTATTTTACAACTAAAAATCATATAATATAATTATATATAAAATTTTTATTATATAATATATATATTATGATTAAAAATGTTATTATATTTGGTATAGGAAAAATAGCAGAAGTTGCATATTATTTTTTAAAAAATGACACTAATTTGAATGTAGTAGCATTTACTTTAGAAAAAAATTTTATAAAAGATTCTAAAATTAAATTTAATTTATCAATTGAATCATTTGAAGATTTAGAAAAAAAATATTTACCAAATGAATATTTATTATTTGCACCATGTACAGCATCAAATTTAAATAAATTTAGAGAAAGAATTTATGAAGAAGGTAAAAAAAAAGGTTATACTTTTTATACATATATTAGTACAAAAGCTAATATTTATACAGATGAAATTGGAGAAAATTGCTTTATATTAGAAAATAATACAGTTCAACCATACACTAAAATTGGAAATAATTGTATATTGTGGAGTGGTAATCATATTGGACATCATTCTATTATTGAAGATAGTGTTTTTATTACATCTCAAGTTGTTATATCAGGAATGTGTCAAATAAAAAAATATTGTTATTTAGGAGTAAATTCTTCATTAAAAGATAATATTATATTAGAAGAAGGTACAGTTGTTGGAATGTCATCATGTATTACTAAAAATACAGAAGGAAATTCAATATATACTGGAATTCCTGGAAAATTATTTAAAAAATGCGATGATACTATTATTCTTTAAATTTTATATAATAAAAAAAATAATAAATTTTTATTTTCTTTCGCATTCGCTTCAGAAAATAGCGTCTAACCTTCATTTCATTACGGTTATTTTCTATAATGACAAAAAAATATTATTACCATCATATTTCCATCTATATCCATTATTCCATAATATTAAATTATTATATGCTTCATTAAATTGATTTTTTTCTTTTATATAACCATCATATTTTTCATCTTTTTGTGGAGTACCCCATGTAGTTCTTGAATTTAAATTTTCTGCAATAAAAAAAATATTTAAATTTTTAATATAATTAAATTGTATATTATTATATTTCATACAAAAATTTTTAAAATTTTCTTGATTTAACAATGTATAAGAATTTAAGAATTCATTAATAATTAAATCATCTTTCAAAATATTATATGTAACTCTTAAATATTGAATAATATAATCTTTGTGTGTAAAAACACCTGTACAATAACCTCCAAAATTGTGTGCATATTGTGCATCAAATGAATAAATTCCCTTATTTATATTTTTAATAAAATTTATATCAGGTAATGGAAAAAATATATCAATATCTGTTCTTAAATTAATAAAGTAATCATAATCATTTTTATAATTCTCAATAACATTTGCCATTTCATTCCAATTTATATATATTTGTAAACAGTTTTTATCATTCCAATTTTGTTGAGGATATTGTCCAAGTTTAGGATTATTATAATAATCATTTGGATTTTTTTTTTGATAATATTTTTTATAAATTATATTTCTATTAAATAATTTTAATTTTTCTTCTATATTATCAGATTCTTGACAACATATAATTATATCTGCATTATAATAATCAATAATATATTTATATAAATTATTTATTTTTTTTAAAGTTCTTATTTCATACATTACTAAAAATGCAAATTTCATTATACATATATTGTACTATTTAAATTTAATAATTATTACGTAAATTATAAGTAATAAAAAATTTATATGAAAATAAAAACTATTTTTATATTATTTATAAAAATAGTTTTTATTTTATAAAAAAAAATAATATATAATATATAATGTTATCTACTAATAAAAAATTATTTTCTGAAGACAATATATATGATTTTTCAGGTAATATTAATATAGATTATATTAATCAAATTATAAATTTTGATACTAATACAAACAATATATTAATTGATAATCTAAATAATATTGATATGTTATTTGAAAATTCTAACTTATGTATATTATTAAAAACATCTATTATTAGTAATACAAAATATGTTATAAATAAAAATCATGTATATATTGATAAAATGCCATCATTTCATATTATAAATAAATATTTTGATAAATATTATATGCACGAAAAAATATATAATATTCACGTAAATAATAATTTTATAAATTTACATGGATATTATTTAAATTTAATATCAAGTATTAATGAAAATTATTTTCATTTTATATTTGAAACATTACCGTATTTATATAGTTTTCTTAAAAATAACTATATATTATATAATGAAACATATGATTTTAATATATTAATAAATAAAGATTTTAATATAATAAAAACATTATTCAATTTAAATATTATATATTCAAAACAAAATGAAAACTATAATATTGAAAAATTAATTATACCAAAAAACATTGATATAAATTATTATTTATGTTGGAATAAATATAATATATTTAAAAATGAAGATATAATGAGTTATAATTATGATATATTATTAGAATTAAGAGAATTTATTTTTAATAAACTTAATATAAAACCAATATGTCAAAATAATGTATATTTAAAAAGAAACAATAATTTTAGAATATTTATAAATAATAATTATTTTGATAAAATAATAAATGATTTTAATTTTGATGTTATTTTTCCTGAGTTTTTATCTTTTCAAGAACAAGTTGCATATTTTTCACAAGTAAATACATTGATATGTCAAGGAGGAGCAGGTATGACAAATATATTATTTATGCCTGAATATAGTAATGTAATAATCATTGTTTCTGGTTCTGAATTTGTTAATCATGAGTTTTTTAATAAATTATTATTAAAATTAAAAATTAACTTCCATATTATAAAAACAACACCAATATATTTATATGATAATATATATGAAAATAATACAGAATATATGAAAAGAATTGGTTTAGAAAAACATCCATATAACTCTAATTTTTATTTTAATAAATTAAATTTTATAAATTTTATTGAATTAGTAAAAAAATATACTAATAAAATAAACTATAATTTTAATTATTCTATATTGATAAATGATAATATATTATCTGAATATAATTTTTATATTAAAAATTATATAAATAATAATATTACGTATAATGTTGATTATGATAAAATTTATAAGAATTCATATATATTTATGCTAAAAAAAGATATAAATAATATTATAAAAGAAAATAATACTAATAAAAAAAATGTAAATTTTGATAATATTGTAAAAACAGCCAATACTAGTAAAAAAAATGTAAAAACATCCAATACTAGTAAAAAAAATGTAAAAACAGCCAATACTAGTAAAAAAAATGTAAAAACATCCAATACTAGTAAAAAAAATGTAAAAATATCCAATACTAGTAAAAAAAATGTAAAAATATCCAATACTAGTAAAAAAAATGTAAAAATATCCAATACTAGTAAAAAAAATGTAAAATTAGATAATATTGTAAAAACATCCAATACTAGTAAAAAAAATGTAAAATTAGATAATACTATAAAAGAAAATAATATAAATTTAATAAAATATTATAATAATATTTATTTTGTACAAAATAATACATTCTTATTTGATAAAAATAGTATAAATGATAATTTATTGATAAATAGTAATTTCTTAATAAATGACAATAACTTGTCAATTATAAAATGTTCAAAAAATGTACTTTTAAATTCAATAAAAATAAATAAAAATACAAATTATAATTATAATCATACAGAAATTGATTTTACTAATAATAATTTAAAACCATCAATTGATATCCTTGAAAATTATATTGAAATAAATTCAAATAAAATTAATAATGATAATTCACTTATAATAGAAAATGCTGTATTTTTTTATTCATTAAGTAACAATCATTATTATATAGCACATTTATTCAATGACTTTATGCAACATATTAACATGTATTATCATTATTTATCAATAAATAATAATTGTAGTATAATATTAGAAATTATACCCTTTTCAAATTATTCTTTTGATAAGATTGATGTAAATAATTTTAATATTGATAATTTAGTAAATATAAATAATATTAATAAATTAATTAAATTTACTAGAGATATTGGTTTAAATAATAATATTTTAATTATATCTCCTATTGCAAAATATCAAAATTTTGATAATGATTCATTATTTATAAAAAATATATATTATACTTCATTTATAGAATATGATAATATAAAATGGATTCCTTTATTATCATGTTTTTGTAAAAATAATTATAATAATTATTTATGTGATACATTGAACAATATTATTAATAAAAAATATAATAGTGAAGAAAATATTCATTTTGAATACCATAAAAAAAAATTTTTTATATTAGAAAAACCAAGTAAAATAATATTAAAAAATAATATAAATATTACAGAAAATAATATATTAAAAATATGTCAAGAATATTGTGATAATAATAATTTATTTTTAATAATATGGGATAGTAATTTAATGAATAGAGAAACAATTTTTGAACAATATAATATAGTAAATAACTGTGAAATAATAATTTTTTCAAGTAATTTTTTTAATATGTTTAATTTTTCAATGAATAATGGAAAAACATTAATTTTAAATAATAAAATTGGTTATGACGGTTATCATAAAATACTTTATGACCTATCTTTTTATAAATATAATTATATATTCAAAAATAAAAATATAAATAAAATAGTATTACATTATTATGATTATAATAATTTATATGATATTATAAATAATTTTTTGTATAAAGTAACATAATAACGATAATTATTTACATTATATCAATAAAAACAAAAATTATCCACAACTTTTACTTGAAATTTTTCATTTTTATAAAAATTATTGTTTAAATATATTATAATTAAACAATAAATATAAAATAATATTCATTATTTGTATTTATATTGATTATTTTATTTTTTGATAAAAAATAATATATGAGTTATTTTTCTTCGTAAACTATCGAAAATAGCACTAACCTTAATTTCATTCCTGTTATTTTCTATTATTCAGTTTTTTTTATAAATTATTTTTTTTGATAAATATAATAGTTTCTTAATATACCTTTTTCTTCTTTAACTAATATATAATTATATTTATTTAAGACATTTTTTTCCTCCTCGTGAATATTATTATATATTATTTTAATATTTATATTATCTATTTTTTGTATAATTTTTTCAAATATATCATAACTAAATGGATTATAAAAATACAAATAACTGTAATTATTATAATATTCAAATTCTAATGCATCTTGATATATTACATTAATATTTTTAATATTTAATAATTCTAAATTATTATTACAAATATCTATATCTTTTTTAGATAATTCAATACCTGTTATATTTTTAAATGGAAATAAATTAAATATAGTTAATGCAAATCCTTTTCCAGATCCAATATCAATAATTGAATTATTATTATTTATATTTAAATTATTTAATACATTATATAATTCAAAACAAGAAGGTGAATGTGTAGAATAATCATTTATATTTTTATTATTGTTGATTATATCATTATATCTATTTCCATTTTTGTTTTTAAATTCATTTAAAAAAATATATTTTTTATTATCATTAAAATTTAATTTATTAGTAATACTATAATTAATATTATATTTTTGTTCAATTAATTCAATTGATTTATCAAATTCTCTAAAAATGACAGGTTCAGTTTTTTTTCCAAAATCATCTTGATTTACTATACAAAATTTTTTATTATAATTATTAAATATAAATGGAAAAGAATACCAATTTATATTACTATTTTCAAATAAAAATTTTAATTCTTCTGTATCAAAATAATTTATAAAATCATATGTTTTACTTGTATAAATAGTATATTTTTTAGAAATGTCAAGTATTGAAAATATAATTTTATGATATTCATTATCTATACTATATTCGATATTATGTAATAAATGTCCAATATCATTATTATAATCAATATAATTATCAAATTTTGGTTGTATATTAGTATTATTAATTATAAATTCAAATAAATATTTTCCAAAAACATTTTCTTTATCATATAATATTTTTGATATAAATAAAATATTATTAAAATCTTTATTTAAAATATTATTAGTTTCATATTTTTTTATAATTACAAAATCAATAAAATTATTTGTTTTTAATAAATAATTATTTGATTGCATTGAAGTATTATTAATATTTTTATTAAAATCAATTAATAAAAAATATTCATTATTATTAATATATAAATCTCTTAACCATAATGATATATTTATATCATCTAAGTATTTATTATTTATATTTATTAAATTTAATAAATTTTCAGAATTATCAATTATTTCTAAATCATTGTTAAGTAAATATGAATATAATATATATTTTTTTATTAATTTTTCTTCATTATATAATTTTGAACCAATTATAATAAAATTATTATTAAAATTAATAACTTTTGAAAAACGAAGACCATTTATATTAATTTTATTATAAAAATTTAATAACATATATATTACATTATATTTTTTATAATATAATTTTTATACCAATTTTATTTTTAATAAAAATTACTTAAAAAAAATAATATGTATATAAAATAACAATAAATAATTTATAAGTATATATTAGCACTAAGCACACAATCTACTCAGAAATGGCTTATTGATAAGATTTATTAAAATAAATATAGTTTTATTGATTATTATAATAATGTTTTTTTATATTTTTATTTTTGAAATATAAATATTACTATTTTCAGATAGATTATGCTTACTGCTAGTCTATATTGAAATTATTCTTTATATTATACTTAAGTTGATATTTTAATTGTACAAGATATAAAATTCTATTATGTAAAATATACAAATTATATGTTAACTATTAAGAGAAAAATCAATAAATTTATTTATAATTTCATTTTTTTTATAAAAAAAAATATTTAATATTTTTGTTTCAATAATATTTAGTTTATATTTATATTTAATTATATATATATAATATAATGATTAAATTTTTAGATCTTCATAAAGAAATTATACCAATTGAAAAAAAATTAAAAGATAAAATGAACGAAATATGTTTTAATAAAATGAATTTTATATTAGGTAATGATGTAAATGAGTTTGAAGAAAATTTTTCTAAATATATAGATATTAAAAATTGTATTAGTCTTGCAAATGGAACAGATGCACTTGAAATCGCTGTTAAATGTTTAAATTTAAATCAAGATGATGAAATTATAACACAAGCAAATACTTATGTATCAACTTGTTTAGGTATTTCAAATAATAATATAAATTTAAAAATTGTTGACATAAATAAAGATACATATCAAATAGATTTAGATATATTAGAAAAAAATATTACAAATAAAACAAAAGCAGTTATAATAGTTCACTTAACTGGTTCTTGTTGTAATATGGATAAACTTATAGAAATTATTAATAAATATAATTTAATATTAATAGAAGATTGTGCTCAAAGTCATGGTGCTTTATATAATGGAAAAAAATTAGGAACATTTGGTTATTTATCAACTTTTAGTTTTTATCCAGGAAAAAATTTGGGTGCATTTGGTGATGGCGGTGCAATATGTACAAATGATGATAAGTTAGCATTGTATATTAAAAAATTTAGAAATAATGGATGTATAGAAAAATATAAACATGAAATAATTGGAAGAAATTCTAGATTAGATACATTAAATGCTGCTGTTTTAGATATAAAGTTAAATAGATTAGATCTAAATAATTCTAAAAGAAGAGATAACGCTAATTATTACAATGATTTATTAAAAGATTTAAATGATATTGAAACACCACAAATAGAAAATTTATGTACACCTATATATCATTTATATATTATTAAAACTTCTTTTAGAGATTCTCTACAAACTTTCTTAAAAAATAATAATATAGAAACTGGAATACATTATCCAACTTGTATATATGAATTAGAATGCTATAAAAATAAATTAAATTCATCTAATATTCCAATAAATGCAATAAATAATAGTAAAAAAATATTATCTTTGCCAATGTATCCTGATTTAAATAAAAAGGATATTGAACATATATGTAATTGTATAAAAAAATTTTTTAATGTTATATAATTTAATATAAATAGAAAAAATGATCTCTATAATATTTACGAATATAAATCTAAAAGATTTAAAATTTTTATATCAAAAATATTTGATATAAAAAATAACTATAAATATAGAAATTAAGAATAATAAGAATAACGTCATATTTTTATCAGATATTAAATATAATATTTTAGTAATTATTTATTGTTAAAATTATTTATATATTGTTGAAAATCATAACAACTATCTTTAATATCATTATATTCAATATCAACAAATGCTAATATTACACAATCTTTAAAATTATAAAATTCTATCCATATATTTTTATCTATAAAAATTCCTTCATTTATATTAATACTTAATGTTTCACTACAATTTTGATTAGTTAATTTAATATCAAATGAACCATTTAAACAAAATAATATTTCAGATGCATTATTATTTGAATGATTTCCCCTTGATAATTTTGAATCTAAATCATTAATATAAAAACATTTAGATACATTAAAATTTATATTTATATGGTTACATATATTTTTTATATTTAAGTCAACTAATTTACCTGGTTTATTTTCTGTTATAATTGGATTTAATTTAAAAAAAGTATAGTTAATATAAATATTTTTTTTAAATATAATATTCATTTATATAAAATAAATAATATTTATTATATTTGATTTTATTCTAATTATTTTATTTATTCTTCTATTTAATTTATTTATCTTATTTAATTTCTTCCTAACATATCTCTCTCCCCTGAATATAATGAAGAATTCACACTAAAAGTTTATATTCATTTTTTAATTTTATTTTATCTAAAGTTTTTTAATTTGTTTTTAATTATGTTAAGTTTTATTTATTATTATCTTAATAAAATAAATATATGTGTGGTATATTTGGTTTAATAACAACTTTAAAAAATAAAAATATTTATGAAATTATTATTAATGGTTTAATACAACTTCAAAATAGAGGTTATGACTCTTCTGGTATTTGTCTTTTAAAAAATAATGATTTTGAAATACATAAATATGCATCTACTAATTCATTATCATCTATTGATAAATTATTATCACTAAATCTACAAGATAATACTAACACTAATACAGAAAATAACCGGAATGAAATGAAGGTTAGTCTCTATTTTCCTTCGTTAACTCCGGAAAATACTAATTCAAATACCGAAAATATAAATATTGGTATTGGCCATAATCGTTGGGCAACACATGGTGGTAAAACAGATAATAATGCCCATCCTCACATATCAAATGATAAACAATTTGTTTTAGTTCATAATGGAATTATCGAAAATTATCAAGAATTAAAACAATTCTTAAGTAATAAAAATTTTACATTTTATTCTGAAACAGATACAGAAATAATTGTTAATTTAATATCTTATTATTATCAAGAATTTAATAATACTTTCAAAGCAATAGAAAAAACAATTAGTACTCTACAAGGAACATATGGAATTATTGTTATTAACAAATCAGAACATGATACTCTTTATGCTGTAAGAAATGGTAGTCCTCTTTTAGTCGGGTATACTGATAATTATGCAATAATAACTTCTGAACAATCCGGTTTTTGCAATATGGTTAATACATACATTACCTTAAATAATGATGATATTTGCGTAATTAAAAATAATAAAGAATCTGAAAATATTAATAAAATTATTGTTGAAACAACTAATAATTATGTTCAAAAAAATATAACTATAAATAACTTTGATATGACACCACATCCTTATAAACATTGGACTATTAAAGAAATAAATGACCAACATAACACAATATTTAATGCTATAAATAGAGGTGGTAGAATTAAAAACAATTGTGAAGTGAAATTAGGAGGGTTAGAACAAAATATAGATAAACTTAAAGATATTAAAAATATTATTTTATTAGGTTGTGGAACATCATACCATGCTGCATTATATGGTGCATATTATCTTAAAACATTATGTAGCTTTAATACTGTTCAAGTTTTTGATGGCGCTGATTTAAATGATTATGATATTCCTCGTAATGAAAGTACTGCATTTATTTTAATATCTCAGTCTGGTGAAACTAAAGATTTACATAGATGTATTGAAATAGCACAAAAACACAATATAATAACTATTGGTATTATTAATGTTGTTGATTCTTTAATTGCACGTGAAGTAAATTGCGGAATATATTGTAATGCAGGTAGAGAAATGGGAGTTGCATCAACAAAAGCATTTACAAGTCAAATTATTTGTTTATCAATGATGGCAGTATGGTTTGCTCAAATTAATAAATTAAATGAAAATAAAAGAATAAAAATAATTAAAGATTTACATAATTTAGCAAATGATTTTAAAAATACTATTAAAAATATTGATAATGAAATAAAGAAATTATCTATTGATATGATTAATTATAATAATATTTTTATATTAGGTAAAGGTACGGATGAATATATTGCTAAAGAGGGATCATTAAAAATAAAAGAAATATCATATATTCATACTGAAGGATATTCAACAAGTTCATTAAAACATGGACCATTTGCACTACTTGATGAAAATTTTCCAACTATTATTATAAACTGCGTTGAAGAATACAATTCTAAAACATTAAATTGTTTTGAAGAAGTATATGCTAGAAAATCACCTATTATTTTAATAACAAATAATAATAATTTTTCAACATCAAAAAACTGTAAAATAATTAATATTTCCAAAAATAATTCATATAGTTCATTAATTGGAATCATTCCATTTCAATTATTGGCATACTATTTATCTATACATAAAAATATTAATCCAGATATCCCAAAAAATTTAGCAAAGGTAGTTACCGTAGAATAATAAAAATGATATTTTAATTTTAAAGATAATTTAAATTTTTTTCTTATTTAATAATATAATGAAGTGTGCTGTATTCATAAACTGTAATCAAAAATATGTAGGTTTATCAATCATATCTTTAAAATGTTTTGTTAATAAAAATCCAAATTATGATATGTTTATAATTGGTACTAAATTTGATAATGATACCAAAGATTTTGCTAAAAGATATAATGTATGCATAAAAGAAATAAATTTATATAAAGATTTTATAAATTTAGATAAAAGACCATACGGAAAAGAATATCCAATCGAATGTTTTTATCATTTTTATGCATATAAAATATTTACCAATTATGATTATATAGTAAGTATTGAACCTGATATTTATACAAATAAAAAAATGGATATTGATTTAAATAATGTTAAATATATATGTGGTACTTATTATGGAACAATTTCACATAATGTACATATAAGTAAAGATGCTCCAAAATTAAAACATATTCTAGGAAATCCAACTTTGAATCAACCAAAAATATTATCAGGTTTTAGAATATATAATGTTAAAAACTTACCTGAAATAAAATTTTATGAAAAAATAGTTTATTATTATAAATTATCATTAAGAGCAAAAGTTCCTAGATGCGGCGATGATACATTAATGGTATTATATCAAGCATTTAATCCAAGTCATTTTCATTTAGTAGAACCTAATTATAATATTTGGTATGGAACACATTATGAATTAAATAATGTTAAAAATATATATCATTATCATTTTATAAATGATTCTAAATATTGGAAACCGCAACATAATACAAATTTATGTAAAAAAAATCATGTACTAAAATATTTTAATAATAAATATATCGAATTTATATATAATAACTTTAATCCTACATATATTAAAAAATATACCCCTCGTATTTATGTCGACATATCAAATGTTGTAATTGATTTTTATTATTTTAACGGTACAAATAATTTTGGAGATTTAATAACACCATATTTTTTAAAAAAATTCTGTGATAAAAAAGATTATAGATTTAATTTTGATAATAATAGTAATAAACCTAAAGTTTTAAGTTGTGGTTCTATTATGAGACTTTGTAATAATAATACTATTGTATATGGTTCTGGTATAAGAGATATTGATCAAAATATAGAAAAAGGAACAATACAATTTGTTAGAGGACCATTAACAAGAAATAATATCATTAAGAAAGGTTATTATTGCCCTCCTTTATACGGAGATCCTGGTTTGTTGCTTCCATTATATTATAACCCAAATATTCCAAAAAAATATAAATTAGGTATAATTCCACATTATGTACATTATCAAAAAATTAAAAAAATATATAATAATGAACCTAATATAATAATAATTAATTTAATTAACGATAATGTTGAATTTGTTATTAGACAAATATTATCATGTAATTGTGTAATATCATCTAGTTTACACGGATTAATTGTAAGTGATGCTTATAATGTACCTAATAAATGGATTTATTTTGATAATAATATAAAAGGCGATAATACTAAATTTTATGATTATTTCCAATCTGTACATAGGCAAGATCAAGAATATATTAATAATACTAGTTTTGAAAAATTAAATATTGATAATATAATATCACAAATTAGTCCAGTTAATATTAATTATAATATTCATGAACTTAAAAATCTAATGTTTTTCAATAAAAATGGTATTAAAAATTATACAAAATACTTGATTAAAAAGAAAATGTTGTATCATGGAATTAAATAAAATTAGAATTTATACATACGTTTTATTTTACAAAAAAGAATCATAATGAAAATTTATCGCTATATTCCAGAGTTTACATACTTATTACAGAAAAGAACCAGAATGCAATGAAGGTTCATCACTATACTCCGGAGTTTACGAAGAAAAATACGTTAAATATATTGTTTATTTTATATATTATATAAAATATGGATAATTTTGATTGGGAATTTTATATTAAAATGAATAATGATTTAAAAAATATTAGTAAAAAAGAAGATGCATATAAACATTATATTTCACATGGACAATTTGAAAATAGAATTTATAAAAAAGATGATAATTATGATAATTTTGATTGGGAATTTTATACAAAAATGAATAAAGATTTAAAACATATTAACAAAAAAGATGATGCTTATTTACATTATATAAAACATGGTATAAATGAAAAAAGAATATATAAAGAATTTGATTGGGAAATATACGTGAATTATTATAAAGATTTATCACATATTAAGTCCAAAAAAGAAGCATTAAATCATTATTTTAAAAATGGTTATTATGAAAAAAGAATATGTAATAAAAATGAACTACATAATAAAGAAAAAAAAAATAACAAAAAAATTAAAAACAATGACTCTTTAAATGAAGATAAAATAGAATTATTTGATTGGATTTTTTACGTAAATAAATATAATGATCTTAAACATATTACTACATATGAAGAAGCATATTCACACTATATAAAACATGGAAAAAATGAAAAAAGAATATGTGCATGCATAAATAATGATAAAAATTATAAAGAATTTGATTGGATATTTTATATAAATTATTATATTGATATTAAAAGGCTTGATTTAAAATCTAAAGAAGAAGTATATAATCATTATATAAATCATGGTAAATATGAAAATAGATTATATAATAAAAAATATATATCTGATAAATATACAAATTTTGATTTTGAACTATATATAAGTTTGTATGATTTAAAAAATAATTATAATCAAAATATTGTTGATGATTTATTAATATTTTCAGAAAATAATGATTTAAGTATAAATAATACATTTGATGTATTTTCTTTAGAACATAGCAAAAAATCTACACCAAATTACCAATTATTTTCCACAGTAGTTTCAGAAAATAGTTCTTTATATGCAAATAAATGTTCCGATAAATTTATTGTAGAAAATATTTTAGATATAAATGATGAATTATGTTTAGAAAATATTTTAGACAATAATATAGATAAAGAAAATGCATTAGACATAAATAATCAATTGAATTTAGAAAATGTATTAGATATAAATAATCAATTGAATTTAGAAAATGCATTAGATATAAATAATCAATTGAATTTAGAAAATGCATTAAACATAAATAATCAATTGAATTTAGAAAATGCATTAAACATAAATAATCAATTGAATTTAGAAAATGCATTAGATATAAATAATCAATTGAATTTAGAAAATGTATTAGACATAAATAATCAATTGAATTTAGAAAATGCATTAAACATAAATAATCAATTGAATTTAGAAAATGCATTAAACATAAATAATCAATTGAATTTAGAAAATGCATTAGACATAAATAATCAATTGAATTTAGAAAATG
>Ga0214919_10002927_pt1 | contig 26365 bp, 27 predicted proteins | sample LL1503_MetaG_FD_177994 | JGI IMG/M metagenome (GOLD analysis project Ga0214919, IMG submission 177994) | Freshwater microbial communities from Lake Lanier, Atlanta, Georgia, United States - LL-1503 | ecosystem: Environmental > Aquatic > Freshwater > Lake | place: USA: Georgia | collected...
TAGCCTGAGATAACAGTGCCCTTAGTTGGGACAATAATGTCAATAAGTAACGATCCAATTAGCATTCCGCCAACACTAAATAATGTGAACTCTAAAACTCCAACATGTTGAACAGCAACGGCAGACAGTGCAATGTAAAAGACACCGATTGTGCCACCTAAAAACATCCACCAAGGGCCTGTTGTGAAGTTTAATACTGTGTGATCAGTAAAGAGGGAGCGAATTAATAAAAGAAGTAATAAAAATGATGTTCCAGTAATAAAGTTTAATAAGGATGTTGCAAAGCTTTGTTTTGCATAAGAGTTAATCTGACCATTAAGAGCTCGCTGTACACCTACCCAGGTACCAGCAAAGACTGCTAATCCAATTGCAAGAATTGAAAAATCACTCATCGAAAATCTATTCCAAGCAGATACAACTACTGCTAGAACTGTAATGACTGCTGCAATTACTCTACGTTTAGTAATAATTGATCTACCACTACCAATTAATCCCACATGATCAACCCATAATGAGATTGCAGTTTGTCCGGCAAGGGATGCAACGGTAAAGAGTGCAACACCTGAGATTGGAACTACATGTGTTTGCATCGCTACAAATGAAGCACCTAACACTCCTGCGCCGATTCGCCATCTAGGTAATTGTTTTGAAGTGACTGATTTAAATATTTGAGAAAACCCTACTCTGACATCTTTTCTAAATAATGCGATTAAGCAAACAAAAATAAGGCCTGTGGTAAATGAGACTATCGCTGCCTCAAGTGAATCATTCATTCGAGCAGACAATTCACCATTTATTCGTGATTGAACTGCTATTAAGACCCCAGAGAATGCTGATAACAGCTCGAGCCGAAATACTTTTTCTTGGGGCTTAATAAAACTCTCCTCTTATTTTTGGGTAATGAGGAGAGTATAGAGTTTAAGGAAGAGCTGGGGCTGAATCTAAAGTGATTGTGTATGTCTTAGATACACCTGCAGTTGATTCAACCACCATTACAACTTGATCCCCTGGTGCGTGAGATCTAATTCTTACAATCGCAGAGATTGCGTCATTGATTTTAAAGCCATCAATTGTCTTAACAATTGAGCCAACGGTAATTCCAGCTTTCTCAGCTGCTTTACCAGATGATAATAAATAAACCTTTGCGCCAACTCCAGTATAGGTAGGATCAAATGAGACACCAAAGATTGGTTTAGTTGATTTACCAGTAGAGATTAACTCTTCCGCAACACGGATTGCTTGATTAATTGGAATTGAAAAACCTAAGCCGATACTTCCCGATGCACTTGCACCAAGGGTAGCAATTGCTGAGTTAACGCCAACAATTCTTCCTTGTGAGTCAACAAGTGGGCCACCTGAGTTACCAGGATTAATTGCGGCATCAGTTTGGATTGCATCCATATAACTTTCAATGCTGGTAGAGCCAGTTGTTACAGGGCGATTTAAGGCCGAAACAATTCCACTAGTTACCGTTCCAGATAAGCCAAGAGGTGAACCAAAGGCAATTACTGGATCACCGATTGCGATAGAGGATGAATCACCCTTTGGTATTTCAGGTAAATTTCCTTTTTTAATTAAAATAATTGCTAAATCATATTCGGAGTTAGTGCCAACAATTGTGGCTGGATAAATATCACCGCTATTTAATTCGACAGAGAGTGAACCACCTAATACAGCATCTTTCACCACATGGTTGTTTGTAATTATGTAGGTATTACTTGGATTTGATTTATATATTGATCCAGAGCCAGTGCCACCACCAGTTGCTGATGTTGTAGTAATCGAGACAACCGAGGGCGATACTAATTGTGCAATACTTTTGACATTTGCCCCAGTTGCGCCAATATCAATTGCGCTTCTTCCCTTTACACAATTTCCATCACTTGAGACATAAAGTGCTTTAGTTTTATTATCAACACAAGCTTTAACTATTGGCACATTTGTATTAGCAGCAATTGAAAAACCACCAACTATGGTTGCACCAATTACAAAGCCTGCTAATACCTTAAAAAGTGTGCTCTTCATCTATCTCCTTAAAAATATTTACTCTTTGTGAATGTGAGTATGGTAGGTAGTTTACTTGAGAGTTTTCTGAGAAAAGACTGCGCTAAACTTATGAAATGAACCAAGATTTAATAATAGAGAGTGATCGCCTCCTTCTATACACAGTGCTACCGGCTGAGTATGAGTTACTGGAGATAGATCGGACGCACCCAAATCTTTGGGTTGATCGAGGATTTAGCGATCCAAATAAGCATTTTTTGATTGGCCCTGACCCAATTAAACATAGATTGCCTAGGGTGCGTCAGCACCCGCAGTGGGCTAAGTACCTATTGAGAATGGCAGTTTTAAAAGATGAGCAGATTGTTATTGGTAGTGCTGGCTTTCATTCCACACCAGATAGTGATGGCATGATTGAGATTGGATTTAGTGTTGATAGACCATATCAAGGTAGGGGGTTTGGCCAAGAGATTTTGCATGGAATGTGGGGTTGGGTGGTAGGAGATCCATTAGTAAAAATCTTGCGCTATACCGTCTCACCTAATAACGCTATCTCTCAACATATAATTAGAAAGTTTGGTTTCATACATAATGGCCAACAAATAGATGAGGAGGATGGCCCAGAGGATATTTATGAACTGGCAGTTAGTGAGTATAAATTAAAGTTTTAAATACTTTCTTCATATCTCATATTTCTAACCTCAGAGCTAAAGAGTGGTAAGACAATTGCTACTACCGTAACAGCTGCCAAAATATAAATAAAGTTTTCAATACCAAGCAAAGTTGAAAGTGGTGCAGCAATTGCTAACCCAATGGGTCTGAACATAAGTGAGCCCATTGCATCAAAGGATGAGACCCTAGAGAGTGAATCCCTAGGTACTTTGCGTTGCAAAGCTGTGCTCCAAAGAGTTCCCCATAGATCTAATGTGATGCCAAATAAGAAAGCTCCAACTGCGATTACAGCCAATGACTGGGGCTTAGCAAGGGCTGCAATATAAAAAGTGATTGGGAACGAGGAGAGCATTAGAAAACGCATTGGATACTTAGGCTTAACCTTTATCGCAATTAGTGAACCAACTACTAGCCCAATTGACTCAGCTGTTATTACATAAGACCAAGATTTAGCACCATTAAAGTGCTCAAGTGCAATAAGCGGGCCTAAAACATTCTCAGCTGCTGCCCAACACATAACAATGAAGGAAAAGGCGGCCACAATAATGACGATCCACCTAAATGATAAAAAGACCTGCCAACCATGGCGAAGATCATCAATCATTGCGTTCTCACTATGTTGAGCTCTAGGGGTTAAGTGGCGAAATGTAAAAATTAAAATACCTGAAATAAAAAATGATGCGGCATCAATTCCCAAGGTAACTGATACACCAAAAGTATCAATTAAGAAGCCAGCTGAGGCTGCTCCTGAAATCATTCCACTATTAGTTACTAATGAATTTAAAGCATTACCTTTTTGCAGCCCTGCCTCAGGTAGTACCGCTGGAATTACTCCAGAAAATGCCGGCCAAAAAATTCCCCATAAAATACCAAAGCAGCCATTCACAATTAGTAATACCGCAATTGGAACATTACCTGTTGTGAAGTAAGCAACCTGCACAAATAAAATTAGCCCAGCGGCCATATCGGTTAAACCAACCATCCGAGCACGGCCATACTTATCAGCAATCACACCCCCAAAGGGAGCCATAATTAAAAATAAAACTGTAGTTATACCAAGAGTTAGTCCGAGTAGATTAGCTGAACCATTTGGTAATCCTAGAATTCCGAAAGCAAGTGCAATTGGCCCCATACCATTGCCATAATTTGAAATAAATCTTGCCAAAAACAATCTTTTAACATACTTATGAGCTAGAACCTCTTTAGTCTGCATTACTTATTTCTTTTTTCTATATCTCTTATCAGTCGGTGCATTTCATTGGTGATCTCTTTAAGTTGAGCCATCTCTTTATTTGCAATCTCTTGGGATTGTTTTGCTATTTCAAACTCACCAAGGGAAGCAGCGTGTGTTTCATCAATCTTTTGCTGCATTCCCTTTGATGATGCATCTTGACCCACCATAATTATTGAAAGAAGAACTAATTGTAAAAAAGTTTGAGCAACCCAGGCTACAATCACAATCGGATCACCACTTTTAATTGCTGCGGGTAGTGAAATCAAGGCGATTGCGGCAAATATATAGGCACACCACATTGTGCTAACAAAGCTTGTTATCTTGCTTGCAATCTTCTGATTAAAACTATTAATCCAACTCATCCTCTAATCTTAATCCTTACTTTGTAATTGGCCTATCAGGTAGCTTTAATTTGCTAGAAGCAACACTTAGTATCAATAATCCAGTAATAAGACCTGTAAGCCATAGCCAGTGAGCATTTGCCCCAAGCATTGTGCCAGCAATAGTGGGGCCAGCAATTAGCGCTATCTGCCAAGCATTTGTGCCAGCTGCGTTATAACGGCCTCGCAGATTATCTGGTGCTAATTGATTAACTACTGAAGGCAAAATTGGTGACCAAATCATCTCGCCAAATGCAAAAATAAATTGGCATCCAATTACTAAAATCAATGCATTTGATTTAAATATCCCACTTGCTGCTAAAAAAACCCAAGCTGCTGCCCAGATTAATACCGCAATTGAGATGCCGGTTTTTCGCTTCATTAATATCAGTTTCTTATTTACATATAGTTGAAAGGCGGCAATAACAAATGTGTTGACAGCGTAGGCCCATGCTAGATCACGTGGTTGTAGTCCAGAGATCGAGGTTGAAAAAGCGGTAAAGCCAACCTCTAATTGGCTGTAACTAAGTAGAACTGCAAAAAGGGCAACAAACCAAAACTTTACAAATGTTTTATCTGCTAGTACATCTGCCCAACCACCATCAATCTTTGCATTCTCTGCTCGCTCTATAGAGCTGCGCTTTCCTACATTTCCTAGGGTTAAAACAGTTAAAAGATAAACAAGATAAGAAATTCCATCGCCAATAAACAAAATTTCAAATGTTCTAGGATTATCTAAGGTAACGACTAATGAGGATATAAGCCCACCAATTCCAATACCAAGATTTAACATTGCAAATTGGGCGCCATATATTCGCTCTCTTAAATGATCTGGGGTTAACTCAGTTGATATCGTGCCTTGGCTTGGCCACATAGCAGATTGCCCAATTGAGCAGATAGTTATCACAAAAAATGCTTGCGGGATACTTTTTACCAAACTTAAACTACTGTAACCAATTGAACTAACAATAAGTGAGCTCATTAAAATTGGTTTAGGGCCCCACTTATCAATTAAATTGCCAACTAATGGTGATATTAAAAGAGCGGTTAGCGCGCCATAGCTAACTATTATTCCTGCAAACACAGTTGAAAACCCTCTATATTGTGGAAATAGATAAATGTATAAGGAAGTACTAACCCATTTCCTAATGCAGATAAGGCAATACCAACCAACATAATCCGTGCCTTACGAGGCAATTTATCTACATTATTGATACTCAATTACTTAATAATCTCTTTATGGGTAGTTACCTCTTCTAGAAAATCCATATCTGGTTCAACCCCAATACCGGGAGTGTTTGGCACATTTAGATAACCATCTACCATCACAAATGGTGTGGTTATATCTTGCTTAAAGTAGCGAGCGGATGCTGATGTGTCACCAGGTAAGGTAAATCCAGGAAGTGCTGCTAGAGCAAGATTTGCAGCTCTGCCAATTCCAGTCTCAAGCATTCCCCCACACCAAACTGGGATCTTATTTTTAAGGCAAAGATCATGAATCTTTACCGATTCAATATATCCACCAACTCTGCCTGGTTTGATATTAATAATTGTGGTTGCCTTAAGAGCTAGAGCATCCTCGGCTGCTTGCAGAGAGATTATTGACTCATCAAGACAGATTGGAGTCTTTACCTCTTTGGCAAGGAGCGCATGACCCAACATGTCATGTTCATCTAAGGGTTGCTCTATTAGTAATAAATTAAACTCATCTAAATTTGCTAGATGTTTTCCGTCAGCTCTTGAATACGCTTGGTTAGCATCAACCTGAAGCGGAATTTCTGGATATAGGCTTCTAATAAATTTAACAGCTTCGATATCCCAGCCCGGCTCAATCTTAAGTTTTATCCGGCGGTACCCAGCATCAACGTATGATTTGACCTCTTCTCCGAGTGCTTCTAGATTGTTTGCAATACCAACTGATACACCACACTCGACCTTACTTTTTGTGGCTCCTAGGTATGAAGCGAGTGAGATTTTTTGATCACGAAGTTTTGCATCTAAAATTGCAGTTTCGAGTGCAGCTTTTGCCATCTGCCCACCTAAAAATGTTTTTAGAACTGTTGGAACATCCTCAGCACTTATTTCTTGCTTACTCTTAAGTGCTGGTATTAAAAATCTCTTCATTAAATCAAGGCAGCCAACTACATACTCAGGTGAGTAAAGTGGCTCAGACATTGCAACACACTCTGCCCAACCAATGGTGCCATTCTCGTTTGTAACTTTAACCATTAAAACCTCGCGAGAGGTTTGAGTGCCAAATGAGGTTCTAAATGGCCTAACTAGTGGCAGATGAATTATGCGAAGTTCAATCTCTTTTAATTTCATATCCTCACAACATATTCATTATTTGCTGAAAAACCAACTACTTTGCCACCTTTTTCAAATGCCTGCATAAATTCTTCTCTTACCTTGTGACGCCATCTAAGGTTTTCAGATATATATTTACTTCTTATATCGACAATATCTTTTGGGATTTTAATCAGGGTATCTGAATTACTTGGACTTAAGACCATACTTCTAGGTACTGGTTGGTCACCAACAATCTTCCAACTTGCCATAACTCGATCTGACTCATCACCTGCATTTAGCGTATCGAGCATTTCACCATAAAAATTTGGATGGTAGCCAGAGATATCCACACCGAGTTTTATTAGATTTAATTTTGCGTTTCGAGCAACAAGTGGATCAAATGTCCAGGTTATTTCCTTATAATTATTTTTCTTAGCCCATTTCCACTGATCAATCTTTAGTGCATAGCCAATTCCTTGATCACGGTAACTTTCTATAACTGCAGTCATATGTGAGTGAAGGTGTAGGCCCCCAGTTGTAGCCGGGAATGCAAAGGCTGAACCAACACATTTCTCCTTAATAAAAGCAGCTGAAAGGTATGCGCCATTATGTATCATTGCCATTAATAAATTAGGGGTTATCTCAGTGCCTACTTCCATGGGCCAAGTAAAATCAAATATTTCTCGGCATAATTGTTGTTCACTGTGTTTAAAAACTTGCTTTATGTCAATTTCAAGCATAATTATAAATTTATTTTAAGTATTACTTATTTTTAATTTTTTATCTAGCCATAATAATACTGGAATAATATCCGTACCCGTTGGGAATATTTCATCAACTCCTAACTCTTTTAAAATATTAAAATCATACTTTGGAATAGTCCCCCCCATGAATACAAGAATTTTGCTTAAACTCTTAGAATTTAACTCATTAAAAAACTGAGAAACCAATTCGGTATGAGATCCGGATAAAATTGATATTCCAACGGCATCCACATCTTCCTGTATTGCAATATCCACAATTTGTTCTGGAGTCTTATGCAAGCCAGAATAAATAATTTGATATCCTGATTCTTTAAGAAAATTAATAATAATCTTTGCTCCTCTATCATGTCCGTCAAGGCCAACTTTTGCAATAAGAATTCTTTTTTTGCTTCTAAATGGATTATTTTCATCTATTTTCATTTTATAACCTTTAATTTTTCATTATCATGTCATATGCGGCTTTAATCCCGATGTTTTGTAAAGCGCTTCCTTCTAGAATATTTGGTGCATCAATGCAATTTGGATATTTTATACTTAAATATTCTTGAATTGAAGTTTTTATATTCACAGAGTTTACTTTGTCGGTTTTATTAATAAAATAAAGATCTGAAATATCGTTTGCACCTAATTTAAATTGTTGAACCCAATCATCGCTATCATGAGAAGGTATTGTTATTATTTTTTCTACATACTTATTTATTTCAATATCATTTTGCCCTATACCTACGGTTTCTATTAAAATTATTTCAAACCCGACAATTTTTAGAAAAGCAACTATGCCTCCCAGACTTGCAGGTATGCCAGTAAGCGAATCACTCGAAGCGAGTGATCTAATATAAACACCTTTTTTAGGATAATCTGTATCAAACCTAATTCTGTCACCTAATAAAGTTCCACTAGTAACTTTAGAAGTAGGGTCAATTGCTATAACAGCTACTATTTTTTTCTCTGAAAGTGCTTGAAAAATAAATTTATTAATAAATGTAGATTTACCAACACCTGCGCCGCCAGTAATTCCTATCGTAATGCTTGTCTTACTTACAGAATTTTGATTTAAAACAAACGAATTAATATCAACTTCATTTTTTTCAATCAAAGATATTAGTTTTGCAATCTTTGCATGCTCTGAAACACTAACATTTAAAAGATTTTTGCTTAAACTATCTTCTGCAGAACTAGCAATCATTGAACTATAGTATACTTTGAAATTAGTCTTATCAAGATATTCAAGAGAAAGTTCGGGTTTTCTTAAGCAAAGGAGGAAAGTTTGAATTTTGATTACAGTGATAATGATATAAAAACTTTTTTGCCTGGAGAATTTCCATATACTTCTGGTATTTATCCAAATATGTACAAAGAAAAATCTTGGAATATTAAGCAGTACGCAGGATATGGTAGTGCAGAAAGTGCAAACCTTAATTTTAAAAAACTCATAAACTCTGGAAGTTCCGGTATCTCTATTGCATTTGACTTACCTACTCAAATGGGAATTGGGCCTGAATCAAATCTTGCAAGATTTGAAGTAGGAAGAATTGGAGTTTCTGTTAATAAATTAGATGATATGCGTAAATTACTAGACGGAATAAATCTTAGCAATATTTCAACTTCAATGACAATAAATGCAAGTGCTGGAATATTATTGTTAATGTATCAAATAATTGCAGAAGAAAATGGCATTGAAGCACACCAATTGCGCGGTACAATCCAAAATGATTTATTAAAAGAATTTATTACAAGATCAACATATATTTTTCCTCCGCGTCCTTCGATAAGATTTACAAATGATATTTTTGATTATTGTGCCAAGGAATTACCAAAATGGAACCCCATATCAGTTTCGGGATACCATTTTTCTGAAGCCGGGGCAAGCCCGCCGCAGGAAATTGCATTTGCGATATCAAATGGTGTTTATTACCTTGAGAGTGCTTTGTCCTATGGCTTAGATATAGAAACACTCGCAGAAAAATTTACATTTTTCTTCTCTGCAAAAACAAATTTATTAGAAGAAATTGCTAAATTTAGAGCAGCTAGATCTCTATGGGCTAAAATTTTAAAAAACAAGTTTAATTTTTCTTCTCCTAAATCTCTACAAATGAGAATCCATGCGCAAACAGCGGGTAGTCAATTAAGTGCAGTTGGGATAGAAAATAATCAAGCGAGAGTTACTATTCAAGCTCTTGCAGCAATTTTTGGTGGAGTACAGTCACTTCATACAAATTCATACAATGAAGCGCTTTCACTTCCAACTGAGAATTCTTCAAAGCTGGCGATTAATATTCAACACATAATAAAAGAAGAAACAGATATTACATTTGCACCTGATCCACTGCGGGGGTCATATGTAATTGAAAATTTAACTTCTGAAATAGAATTAGAGGGTTTAAAAATAATCCATAATATTGAAGAGTTGGGTGGGGTAATAAATGCAATTGAGGCAGGATATCAAAGGTCTTTGATTGAAAATAGTTCTTACAAAGAAGCCAAAGAATTAGCCGAGAATAAAAAGAAAATTGTTGGGTTAAACATTGGGGCAACAATAAATGATAATGAACTAGAAAAAAATTCTTATTTTAGACAAGAAAACAATACAAATAAATCCTCTGTAAATCTTACAGCTTCAAACCTTGAAAAAAGTACTTTTTCTGAATTAAAAAAATGTGCAAAAAGTCAAAAAAATGTTATGTACCCTATTAAAGATCTCATTAAAAAAGGTGCGAGTGTTGGTCAAATTTCTGATATTCTAAGAGAATGTTGGGGAACTTATAACAATTAGTACTATTCTTTTTCGTGGAAGTTTTTTTCAAGAATTAATAATTTTTTAGAACGTTCTTTAATTCTTTTTGCTGGAATGCCTACATATATACCCCATGGATCTAATGACCTATTTACTAATGTCATTGCGCCGATCGCACATCCTTCACCGATAGTTAAATTCGGGAATACGATAGAACCGGTGCCAATAAGGACGTGCTTAGAAATCAAAACAGTCCCATGTGTGATGTTCTTGAACTCAGATGGAATGGTTGGGTTTGTTAGCGTATTTCCAGAATAATCGTCCATGCTTGAAAATACATGACAGCCGGCTGCCATACCCGCGAAATCATGTATAACAATTGGAGATAGAGACGCAGTCAAAGAACAATGAACCGTTACGTGAACGTTCTTACCAATTGAAATTTCACCAGAAAGAGCACAAAAATCATCAATCCTGCAGTTGTCTGAGAATGACATTAATTCTGTTTTATACAATGTTGCTGCTTTACTAATTAAAACGTTTTTACCTAAATATTTAAAATTGAATTCATTTAACTCAGATTGACTATAAAACATTTACCCTCATTTCAATAGTCAATAATATCACAAAGTAACCTAAAAACTCTATCAGCTCCTCTGCCATCAATTGCATTCTTTACATGCTTTTTAGATATTTTCTTTATTATTTGTAACTCTGGGATGGCATCGACATTATTAATGATCTTAAAATTATATATTTTATTTAAATACTCTGCAAATTCATATTCAAATTTAGTTTGTGGCCAACAAATAATTTTTTTATCTAAATAAATTGATTCTACCAAAGTAGAACCACCGTTCGTAAAAACTATTTTAGACACACCAATATACATAGCGAAATTTACTGGATTTTTTTTAATATAAGGCCAAAAGAGCGTAAGTTCTTTTGAGAATTTACCAACAATAATTTCAACTTTTAATCCTTTATTTTGACTTAAAATCCGCTTTCTTAGATCTAAAGCGTTTTTCTTTGTTTTCCCGGCCCCAAGAGTAATTAAAATACCATCAAGGTTTGCTTGGGATATTTTTTTTTGTTTAATTATTTCTTCTCGTATAATTAAATATTTTAATCCAGAGTAAATTTTCTTTTTTGCTTTAAATTTTCGAAATTTAGATAAAAACGGAATTATGTTGTAATCAAAAACTAAATTGCCGCTATACTCGTAACCTATAACTTTAGCCTTGCACTTTGTTAAGAAAGATAAATCTTGATTGTAGTTAGCTGGCACATCAACTATTACAATAAATTTTTCTTCAATGCTACTTACTTGCTTTCTAAATTTTTTTAGATCGGTGTATAAATAACTTTCTGTACCATTCATTTTAAACTTTTTATGTAGGACTTGCATTCTATTGAAATGACTTCCCCCAATAACTGGAGAAGCTGCTGTATATATCACGACTTTCAAGTTTACTCAAAATCCTCTAGTTTAATTCTTTCACCTTTTTTTAGGCGTCTTGCAGTTTTTTTACCGATAATTGAATCAAAAAATCTTGGCTCCAAGCTAAATCCAGGGCGAATAACTTTAACGTTTTCTAAAGAAACTACTTCAAATTTTTCAATATCGCGAGTCGGATAGATAGATCTCTGTTTAGAAATTATTTCAAGTTGCAATCCGTTACTTCTAAAAACTTTCTTTCCTAAAATTGATTCAGCTAATCTTATTTCACTACAATATTCGGGAAAAGAATCTTTAGTTGCAGAAAAAAATCCATCTATTTCATCTTCATTTGAACCCTCTGCAAGATGTTTCTCAATAACCTTTACGCCTAAAGCTACAGCTACAACAGCCGATTTATATCCAACGGTATGGTCGCTATAGCCAATATGAGTACCATATTTTTTGCTCACGTAGTCAAGTTGATTTAGATTAGCCTCTGATTCTTGAGCTGGATAACTAGATTCACATTGCATAATTACTATTTTGGCATTTGACAACTTTTTAAATTCTAAAATTGCAAGATCTAAATCTGATTCACTCGCAGTGCCGAGTGAAATTAAAATAGGCTTATTAGTTTTAGCAATTTTTTGTATCAAGGGAATGTGATTTATTTCAGGTGAAGCAAGTTTGTAAATGCTACAATTAATGCTCTCTAAAAAATCTACTGCTGATTCATTAAATGGAGAACTAAAAGGTATCATTCCATTATTTTGCGTATAATCAAAAAGATCCTTATGCCATTCCCATGGTGTAAACGATTTCGAATACAATCCGTAGTAATTTTTATATTTGGACCAAGGACTTTTTTCTGGTAGCAAGAAATCTTTTTCAAGTGAATCAAGTGAAAGTGTGTCGGCAGTATAAGTCTGAAATTTCACAGCATCCGCTCCAGATTTTTTAGCAATATCAATCAACCTAAATGCGCTTTTTATATTACCTTGGTGATTTGCGGATATTTCAGCAACTATTGAAATGTTTGACGCATTATCAAAATTGTGGAGAAATATTTCTGTAGATTTATTTGCCATATTTAATTATAACGCTAAAGTACTAAATACCTAAGATTTCGCTTAAAATAGCATTATTTTCATTTAATCACTATAAAAGGCTGTAATGTATTAAGAGAATTTGGTCAGCATAACTTGCTGGGCTTAAATTTTCCTATTTAAATTACTACATTAATAAAAATCGGTTAAATATTTTAGATTGTTGACATAATGTTATGATTTACTCATGGAAAATATACTTACTCATTACTGGGAAGGTTCTGGGTTAGAAAAAGGCGATACTGTGCTCCTGCATAGTTCGATGAAAAGGCTTCTTGACTACTTGACCATTAATCAAGTTGTTGATCCACCAAAAAAAATAATTGAGTCGCTTATTTCCCATTTAGGTAGTGAAGGTACCTTAATACTTCCGCTATTTAATTTTGACTTTCCAAAATCCAGATTCTTTTCGATGCGAAGTACCCCATCTCAGATGGGTACTATTACTGAGTATGCAAGAAGGTATATACCTGGAATTAAAACTGGTCATCCTATATATCCTTTTTTTATTACTGGATACCACAAAAATAAGTTTAAAGATATTGATAATGTAAGTGGTTATGGCATTGATTCGCCATTTGCAAAAGTAATTTTATTAAAAGGAAAAATTGCTGCTGTAGATTTAGAAGATTCGCGTTGCATGACCATGTACCATCATGTTGAAGAGATGTGTAAAGTACCATATCGATATTTCAAGCAGTTTGAAGGTGAGTACGAGTCAGTTGATGGTTCTATAGAAACTAAAAAATATTTATTATTTGTTAGAGACTTAGAGCTCGGCGTCATTACTAATGTTGATAGAATGGGTGAGATTTTGTGGCAGGAAAATCTCTATAAGGGTAACCGTCCGCGAGTTGGAAATGGAATGCGCACAATAATGGCAAATACTCTGTTTGATCGTACAAAAAAGGAAATTTTAGAAGGCCGTGCGATTCATACCCTTTATTCCATTAATAAGTAATGTAATTTAATGCGCCTTTAAATTAATTTAAGAAACTCTATTCTGTATACACGAGATAAATCGTGACGATAGTATCTTTATCTAATACAGCTTAAATACCACCAGATAAAGTTAAGACCGTACCATTTGCGTATTCACTTCTTTGATCCAGAAGATAGTCAATCATAAAACCTAGTTCTGTTATATTTCCAAGCTTCTTAAGAGGTATTTCACTTTCAATTTTTTTCATTATGCTTTCCTTTATTTTAAGCTGCATTCCGTACTCCGTATATCCAAGTCGAATGCAATTTATTCTTTTTTTCTTACTAATAAATTCACTAGATAAGGTGGAAATACTCTGTTCAATTCCGGCCTTACTAATTGAATATACTGCTGCGCCTTTTGGATTAGTTTTCGTGGCAATGCTTGAAAATAGTAATAATAATCCTTTCTCAGATAAATATTCTAGCGAAAGTTTTGCAATCCAAAGAGAAGCTACTAAATTAATTTGTATAATATTTTGAATTTGATCAAAGCTAGTTTCTTCAAACGTAGATGCCTGAGAAACCCCGGTGCAGTCAATAACTGCATCTATATTGCCTAATTTAGAGATTTCAATAAAAAAAGCTTTCAAAGATTTTAAAGAAGTCGTATCAAGGTGGAACCAACTAATATTTTGGTCTTTGTTTGGCTTATTAGAAAAATATGTTCCGATCAAGTCAATCTCTGGGCGATTAAGATAATTAGTTACTGCACCTCCAACTCCACCTGAGCCACCAAGTACAACCACTCGGAGTTTTTGATTCTTATATTCGTTCATTAAGATTCCCATTTCATAATCGCACTGCCCCAAACCCAACCAGCACCAATCCCTGAAAAGCAGATTAAGTCTCCATCACTAATTTTTTTATTAAGTTTTGATTCATGAAACAGTAGTGGAACGGTGGCAGCGGCAGTATTACCTCTGTTAGAAATATTTCTTTGTAAAACACCTTTTTTTAACTCTAATGCATTTTCTATATTGTCAAGAACAGGCTTACTTGGTTGATGTGTAAAAAAATAAGAAATATCTTCAACGCTAACTTTAGCAAAATTGCATACAGATTTCACTGATTCCGGGAGGGTTTTACTTGCATAAGATGAAACTTCTTTGGCATTCATTTCATATTTACTAGTATTTTTAGGGGTACGAAAAGCACTGGCACCTCCAGAGGCTGATAATTCAACCGCTAAGTATGAATTATTTTGTGTTGCTTCAAAAACTAATGCTGCTGCTGCATCCCCAAAGAAAACACAATCTCTTTTTGAAAAATCAGTGATTGCCGAAAATTGATCTGCACCGATTAATAAAAAATATTTTCCGGATTCAGAGTTAACTAAACTACTTAAAAGCCCGAGAGCATAAATAAATCCGGCACAAACTCCCTGGATATCAAATGCTGCGCAGTTTACTGATGCATTTAATTCACCATGGACTAAAGACGCCATTGAAGGATTAATGAAATCTGGCGTAGAAGTCGCAATAATAATACAATCTAAATCACTAGCAGAAATTCCAGCTGCCATCATTGCTTCATTCGCAGCTGAAACACAGAGTGAGGTTAATGTCTCTGGTTCACGGATAAATCTTCTTTCTTGAATTCCTAGCTTCTCTGATACCCAGCTAGCTGTTTCCGGCCAAAGCTCATTGTTTTTAATGCTATAACTAGGTAGCGCAGAACCAGAGCCAGAAATCTTCACACCAGTGCACTTAATCTGCATAATTAAATTATCCCATCATTTACGTAAAAAATGAAGTATATCAACGAAACGTTGATTATAAGTCAAAATATTCATTAAAATCTTATATGATCTTCAATTATTATTCATTAGTCTGATAATTAAAGAGGTGAAATATTCAATTTTTAGAAATTTCATCAAGTATTTGGAAATAAAATGAAATATATATTTACTTCTATATTATGTGCTATTCCAGTTTTTTTTAGTGGTGCCGGGTATGTTCCTAGGAAATTCAATTTACCTTTATTATTAAGAGCAACCATTGGCAGTTTGTTTGTGTGCCTACTTGTATCTCCGGTTCTATTTTACAATGTTCGCGCAGTTAAGACCCTGTTTATTTTATTTATTATTCTTGGCTATGTTTTATTATTTATAGAAGTTAAAAAGAAACTAAAATTTTTTAGTAGAGAAAAAATTCTATTATCACTTAAAAATAAGATAGCTACAATAATTCTATTTATATTTTATTCGCTCTTGATCTCAGTGTTTTTTTACGATTTTTTCCCACTTAATTACATATATATAGAGCATGATTTACTTTACTGGAGTTGGCCATCAGAAATTTATAGAGCAAACTACTCCGGTGGCTTAAGATCCGAGATTGCTTGGCCAATGCAATTTACGTCATATCATGTTCTTCCTGGTATGTTACTTGCTTATTTAAACATTTTAAGTCCGGTTCAAACTATGGTGGGAATTTTATTTCAAAAATATTTGATTTTAATATCCGTTCCTGCGGTAATACTAACTGCATTAAGAATAAATGGCTATAAATATTTAATAAGAAGTATACTTTGTTTTGGTATTCCTATATTAATTTTCAGGGATGAGATTTCTTATAGTATCTCAATTTCTAACTACCTTATAGTCTATTTAATTTTAATTTGCTTCTGGGTGATGTTCCAGGACAATAAAGCTGTTAAACTACCAACAGTTACTTTGCTTTTCTTTTTAATGATTTTTAGCAAATTGATCGTATTTCCTATTGCATTCTGCATTTTTATTTTCTATTTCCTGAGAACTAAAACGTTTTTTTCAAAGCTTCAGCGGGGATTAATGCTTTTTGTTTTTTTATTGAATTTATGCACATGGGTATTTGTTAAAAGACCATTAGAATCAAGTTCTCTTAAGGTATTAGACCTTTTCAATTTAAAATATTTGGGATCTATGCGACAAATAGCTGATTGGGTGATTGATCCTAATTTAGTTAATTTACAATTTCCTTTTAGGTACTATTTTTCGTTCGTTATTGTGCTATTTATACTTATTAAGGTGTTTCTGTTATTTTATTTTTCGATAAATAAAATATTTAATAATCTTAAAAGATCTGAGCAAAAAATGGTTTTTGGAGAAAATCTATACAGCTATTATTCAACATGGTACATCTTTATGCTTCTATCACTTTTGGCGCTGATTTTTTTCCGAACATCGAGCAGTAATGAAATAAAGCACACTGCCCATTTACTATATATAGGTTCAGTTATTACGGCATTAATCATGGGAATTACGATTAGTAAACTATTAAATTCGAAAATTGATTATGTTTTTATAGTTTTTATTTTAATTATTCTAGCTTTTGTATCTCCTTATAAAATAACTAAAGACGTGTCATTTTTTTCTCCGAAGCATAAACTTGGTAGTACGTCTTTAAGTATAAAATCTATTAGCCAAGGTACTTTTACAATTCAGAATAAAACTGAAAACCACGTACAGAAGCAGATTGAATCGTCAATCTTGGGAACAAGATTAGAATGTACTGGCCTTGCCAACGAAAAGCTTTTTAGTCCTATATACTTATTTTTATATTTACCTAACAATGAGTTTTGTTAATTATTTTATGCCGAAGGAGAGCAATTTTGATTAGACTTAAAAATAGAATTTACTTGAGATTTAAAGATTTTGGAATTGTTGAGTTTATAAAAGTCTCAAATACATTTTTCTTGTTAATGGCTTATATTGTATTGCTCCTGGGAATTTTTGGTTCAATTTTAATAATTTTAGTGCCGACAATTGATGATGTATTTTTAAAAAATATGCTGAATTACATATCAACAAAATATCAAAGTTTGGATGAAGGTCAAAAAAATGAAATCAGAAAGATATTTCACGATATATTTGCCGACACAAATACAGCTATCATTGTAAATACAAATAAGTAGGTATTAACATTCAAAATAATATCAATCGTAATGAAGTAGATGACGTGCAAATTGTCATTCCAATGGCGGGTAAGTCTCAGAGGTTTTTTGATGTTGGGTATAATCAGCCTAAGTGTTTAATAGAATTTTTTGGCTTACCAATGATTGGCCATATTCTAAATAGTTTTAAAAACTTCATAGACGTACTTGTGATTGTAAATGAAGAGGATTATGTAAAATTTGATTTAAATACTGTTGTAAGCGGATTACACAAAACTGCGAAAGTTGTTAAAATAAAGCAACACTCACTGGGCCCTAGTTATTCAATCTTAAAGTCCTCCGAGTTTATTAATCTTTCTAAAAAAATCATTGTGCACTATTGTGATTTTTCTGGAGCATGGGATCCTTACGATACTATTAATCTGTTAAACACTTACGATGGGGTTTTTGTATCCTTTACGGGCTTTCACCCATCGCGAATTAATGGCACAAAGTTTGCATACGGTAGAGCAAATAATGAAAAATCATTATTGGAGATTAGAGAGAAAGGGTCATTTACTGCAAGACCGGAAGATGAATATGCAAGTAGTGGTATTTATGGTTTTTCAACCGGAAATTTAATGCTTGAATCGATAGTTGAACAAGTGAACTTAAAACTGCAAATAAATGGGGAATTTTATACATCTCTTACTCATGAAGTTATGCTCCGTAATAACAAAAAAATTACAATACAAAATATGAATTTATTCTACGCTTGGGGAACTCCAGAAGATTTAGAAAATTATATTTATTACATGAGTATTTGTAAAAATATAAATGAATTTGCTGATCAAAATACTCCAATTATTAATCATAGTGGGGTGATCTTAGCTGCTGGCAAGAGTTCGCGACTTAGGTTGACTGGGGAAAAACCCAAGCAATCTAAATTATTTGCTGGCAAAAATATATTAATGGATTTTTCAAAAAAATTAATTTTACAAAAATCAAACACTTATTTAGTTGCTACATCAGAAATATATTCGAAAAATATATGGAATTTACCAGACACAAATCTTGAAATATTGACACATGCTTCGGAGTCACAAATTGCCACCGTGCAAATTGGTTTAGAGTTAGTTAAAGATAGGGAAATTCCTATAACTTTTTTAGCCTCAGATAATATTATGTTTTTTGAAGATGAAAAACAACTTGAATCAATAATATCTACTGCAGATATGCTTGTGTGGACTTGTGGCAACTATCCATTTGCTAAAGTTTATCCCGAACAATATAGCTGGGTTAAGATAAATGATGACAACACTATTGAAAGTGCGGTATATAAAGAATCTCCAAAAGAATTAAGGAACTGGAAATTAATTACTGGAAATTTTACATTTCGTAACCACAGTATAGTTTCAACTTTGATTAAAGGCTTAGAAAGTCAGATTGGATCGCTTCAGCGCGAACCTATACTTGATGATTTAGTTGGAGTTGCTTTAACAATGGGATATAACGTTAGAGCATTTGATGTGTCAAAATATATAACTCTAGGAAGTCATTTAGAAAATAAAATGTTCGATTATTATAATGAGATATACAATTATGAATATTAGGTATAGCTTGGTTATTCCCTGTTTCAATGAAAGTGGCTCCTTGGAGATTTTGATTTCTGAAATTAGATCGGCATCGAATAATGCTGAAATTGAATTCATTTTAGTAGATAATGGGTCGAATGATTCAACTCCGGAAATTTTTAATACAATTTTAGATAAAAATATTTTGAAATTAAGACTAGAAAAAAATAAAGGTTATGGTGGTGGTATAAAGGCTGGACTAGCGATTGCGCGTGGAGAATATGTTGGTTGGATCCATGCAGATTTACAATACTCATTAATTGATTCACTCAAATTCCTAAGCCACATAGACACAAATAAAAAATACATAAAAGGAAGAAGGAAAGGAAGAACTCTTTTCCAGAACTTTATTTCTGCAAATATGTCTTTATTTGAGACTTTACTCTTTGGACATCTACTATATGATATTAACGCTCAACCAACCATTTTTCACAAAGATATGTTGTTAGATATGGCAGATGCCCCAAATGATTTCTCAATAGATCTATATTCTTATGTGATAGCAAAAAAACGTAAGTTTAAAGTGAGTCGGTATAAAATATATTTTAAAAATCGCACTTTTGGAAAATCTACCTGGAACTCTGGTCTAAAATCAATAATAATAATGAGTGTAAGAACTATCAAATATTCCCTGATCTTAAGAAGAGTAATATGATATTAATTAGGCATAGAATAAACTCAATAAATGAATTGCTAAATATACATAGTGATTACGGTGTTGAAATAGATTTAAGAAGCTTTGGGCAAGAATTAATTCTAGAACACGACCCATTTAAAAATGGAACAAAATTTTCTGAGTGGCTAAAACATTATCATCATAAATATTTGATCGTAAATTTAAAGGAGGATGGACTTGAAACTAAGGCTATCGACATTTTAAATGATTTTGGGATTCGAAATTTCTTTTTTTTGGACCAATCCTTCCCTTCGCTATATAAGTTATCGAGGATCGCCCCTGAGTATTGCTCTGCTCGTGTGAGTGATTTTGAACCAATTAGTCCTGCTTTGAGTTTAAAACCGGGGTGGTTATGGTTTGACTCTCATTCTGGAGATTGGGAATATTTACGTGATACTTTTCTAGTACTTGAGAATCAGAGCATTAAAACTTGTTTAGTTTCACCAGAACTTCAACGCATAAATTTTGATATTGAACTGGTTAATCTAAAGACTATTATTAGGGAAATGTCAATAAATTTTGATGCGGTGTGCACAAAATTCCCAGAATTTTGGTCAAAAAGTTAATTATATGAATAAAATTACTATAGATAATGTGCGCCCGAAATATATAGTTATATTAATTTGGTCAATTTTTTTCTTTCTTTTTTTTGGATTACAACAGATAACAAACTGGCCGTTTCTTGGTAGTCAGCACGTGAAGTCTCACCCATCATTTATAGACTTAGGTCCGGGCCTCAAGTCCCTTGAATGTTATAGGTCGGTTGGCCTAAATGTATATGACTTTATAGATTCAGAAGAATGTTGGTACATTTATGGGTCTACGCTTTTAAGAGTGCTATCACCGACTGGATTGTCAGTAAAATCAACTATTACTATCGGTTGGATATTAATAGCAATAATGGCATTTATTTTGGGTTATATATTTTCTTTGTCTATAACAAATTTGAAATCTAACATAATAATCTACTTAGGTATAGTAATAAGTCCAGTAACAATGTTGCTTTTAGAACGAGGTAACGTCGATATCCTTATTTTATTATTTTTAATAATATCTGCAATAATGTTTTATTTTAAATTGGAATTATTTTCTGTAGTTTTAATATTAATAACAGCTTCATTTAAGTTTTATACTCTACCACTTGCATTTATTTTTTGCTTGCTTATTTCTGGGAAGAAACAAAAGTACTTTGGTTTATTACTTACTTTACTGACCTTTGTATTAATATTAAATGATCTGCGAAAGATTCAAGATATTCCTAGAGTTGCTAACTCATCTTTTGGTAATTCAGTTATTGCAATGTATTTTGAAACAATTGGCTTGAATATTCCATTAATTACCCAAAATATAATTGGAATATTTTTTCTGCTAATTGCAATAAAAGTATTAATGATGTTGCATTTAAAATGGGAAAATTTTAAAACTCCAAAATTCCCAATTATAAATACTTGGAATATACCGAACTATTTAGAGGTATTTTTTTTAATTACATTTTTGTCTTGCTACTTTGCTGGCGTAAGTTTTGATTTCAGAATGATTTATTTAACCTTGGCATGCTTACTTGAGATTGCTCGAACATATAAAAGTTCAAATACATTCCCAATAATAATCGGATTAGATATAGTAGTTAACTGGGTTTCTAATTCAAAATACTTAGAACCTTTGGGAGATTTAAGTTTACTTTTTATAATTGCATATTTTATCTTACTATTTAGGAAGGAAATTAATATTTTTCCAAAAAATAAGATGCAAAAGTAGGCTATTTCTTTACGGCTTATGCCTACTATTTTAATTATAATTTTGTATTTTATGATTATTTTTTGATATGGGCTGAATGACTGTAAAATTATTAACCTGATGGATTTATATTTTTCATGAAATTAAGCTGCCGTTTCTAAAGATACGGCTTCCTTCCAATGGCAGTCCAGCTATACCCATGACGATGAAACAATAAAAGAATCTCAAATCCACATTTAGTGAACAACTCCTGGATTTCCACACGTTTATAATATTTCGCATAATCAGGATTAAGTTGGTCGAAGATTATAAATTTCTTCTCTTGCCGAGCGCAAGGTCCAAATACATTAACAAGATAATTTGTAAGAGGGAGTTTTGAATTAAAGAAATTATTAGACATCATCCCGTAGAAATCAGCAATATAGGTTAAAAAATATGAAATTTTGTCAAGTAAAATATCTGGGAAATATTTTGTTACATTTCTAATCATAGACTGTATTGCTACATAGGGCTGGTTATTTTCTTTTCCATAAACCCATACTATTAATTGTCCACCTGGCTTTAATGAATGAAAAGCATTGGCAAATACTGAGTCAGGTTCTGGTATGTGATGAATTACTCCGAATGAAATTATGTAATCTAAGTTATCCGCCTTAAAATCTGCGCCACTTTTATTAATTAGTTTTAGGTTGGGAATACTTTTAGTATTCTTTTCTAAGTTTTGAAACCCACTTGAAGGTTCAACACCTATAAGCGTTTTTGGCTCATACCTTGATATCATTTGAAGTATTCGCCCAGATCCGGAGCCAATTTCTAGAATTACTTTTTCTCTAAACTGATTTATGTCAAAACTTTTAGGAAAATGATCTCTAAACATTTCGTCGCTAGTCCAGAAGTCTTCTCTAACTTCACCGTGAATCTGCCACTGGTTTCCAAAATCTTTAATAGTTTTATCACTTGGCTTAAAAATTTTAACTACTTTCTTTCTGTGAAAATATAAATAGGCGACCGCCGATATTCTTTCTAATATCAGGATCAGAAAATTTCCAAATGAATGCATCTAAATAGTAATGATAAGCTTGTAATATGAGGGGAATAACAAGCAATGAATTTTCCCATTGCGAAACTGAGCCAATTTTTGTGATGATAGAAGTGGTTATTATTGCATAGCTAAAAATAAATAGTGAAATATAATACTTTCTCATCGAGTTTTTGTTATTGTTACTTACTTGATTTTTGCGGACATAAACTGCATAAGTAAGCGCGAGATATTGACACCAATGCATCCCAACTCCGATCGCAACTGCGTCGAATGAATTATTTACAAAACAGTACGGGAAATAAAGTAAAACTCCAGTTGAAACTGCGAGTTGTAAATTGAGTGAAGAATTAATTCTTCTAAAGATTAAAAATAAATAGACTCCCAATACTACTAGAATTAATGGAGTAGTTTTATTCAATATTGATACATTTAGGCCTAATTTATTAGTTAAGAAATTTTGAGAAACAAAGAATCTTAAAAACCCAATGCCAAGAAATAATGCAGAAAATATATAAATTCCTAGTTCTTCAACGCTTTTCCGTTTTGAACCGTAGAGTCTTGCAATGCCTATGCTTTGCCTCGTCACATGAATAGCACTCAATGCGCTTCCGAGTAAGGCCGCTCGACTTGGATTAGAATAGCCATAAATGCCATATATAGTGAGTAAGAATCCGGGAACTAAAATAAATTTAAATTGATTTCTCTTAAACCAATTGCGATTTTCTGGTAGTGAGAAAAAAAGCCAAGTAGCTGCAAAGTGTGTTTCCCCTAATATAAGAACAAATAAAGCAAAAATTAGAACACGATGGTTTGGAAATGAGTTAGTTAGTATAAAATAAACGGGTGTTATCCAATAAGGACAGATAAGAAAAGCTCGCTCTACTAATTCGTTTTTATAAATCGTTTTTTTCATTAGCTGCCCTTTTATCAGAATAAGAAATCACATTCTATAATACCAGCAAAGCTCTGAAAATTCATTAATTAACAGTTTATAGTTTTTATTACTGAATTGGTTTGATGCTCTATCTGTTGTCATTCAGACATAATGATTAAGCATCATACGGTTCCAGATTTTTACGGGGTTCTTATAAATTCCTGTTCAATCTGATGGTGCGCCCGCAGGGATTCGAACCCCGAACCTTCTGATCCGTAGTTGGCCAGCAAATCTGAGCTTTTAGTTCCCTAAAACTCACCTTTACTTACCTATCTTTCCGACTGTGTTTACGCCCAATCAGAAAGTCAATTGCTCTATCCGTTGTCCTTCAAGGATAAGTATTGCATTAAAAGTACTTTTATTTTTACATTGGAGATGTTTTTATGCGTATCTATTCTGGAGATTGGGAATATTTGCGCAATGCTTTTCTAGCGATTCAGAATCAAAACATTAAGACTTGCTTAGTCTCGCCAGAACTTCAACGCATAGATTCTGATCTTGAGCTAGTTAACCTAAAAACTATTATTGGTGAAATGTCAATCAATTTTGATGCAGTGTGTACAAAATTGCCTCATATTTGGCTGGGGGTTTAAATCCTTCGTCGTTGTGTTAGTGTGTATACATGAATTATTTGTCTCATTATTCTTCTATCAATGCGCAGAATATTATGAAACACACTGGCGATTTAGCTAATGCAAGAAAAGTTTACCTATCTAAGAAAAATAGAAATCTTGATTATTTATTGGAACATAGATTTTCTTGGATGAACAAATATATTGATCAAGATAGTATTGGCATAGAAGTGGGCAGTGGAATCGCATCAAGTAAGGATTTTATAGTGGCAAAATCATTTCTTACAACAGATTTTAATGAGTCTTCATGGTTAGATACAAAAAATGTGAATGCACTAAATATGCCGTTCAAAGATTCTTCTAAAGATTTTATTATTGCATCAAATATGCTTCATCATTTAGCTCACCCTATAGATTTTTTCAATGAAGCTTCGAGAGTTCTAAAGCCTAATGGGATCTTAATTATTCAAGATGTTCATACCTCCATATTTATGCGTCTAATTCTGAAATTAATGCACCATGAGGGTTACAATGAGTTGATCAATGTTTTTGATAAAGATTTAGTGTGCAATGATCCAAGCGATCTATGGAGTGCGAATTGCTCAATACCAAAGCTACTTTTCGAAAAAGAAGATTTTGAAAAAAATTTCACTGGTTGGAAAATAATACATGACAAAAAAATTGAGTTTTTAACATTTTTGAATTCGGGCGGTGTTACAGCTAAAACATTCTACATAAAAATGCCGTTTTTAATGTTAAAATTAATTCATGCGTTAGACAGTATGCTTATTTTTTGTTTACCAGGAATTTTTGCACTTCAAATGCAGGTTGTGATAAAAAAAATCTAATTTTATTGTGCGCCCGCAGGGATTCGAACCCCGAACCTTCTGATCCGTAGTCAGATGCTCTATCCGTTGAGCTACGGGCGCAAAGTAGTAAGCGATGGGAAGTCTAGCGATTTATTAAGACCTGCCCAAACTTATTAGCCGCTTCCAATCCACCTCTTTTACGCGAGGCTTTCCTGCTATTTCACCAGAGATAACTTCGGAGGCATTAATTTTTTCCCAAGCAAGTTGATCAATTACTTCATGTCCAGATTTCAATAATGCAGTAATTCCCTCAGAAACCTTTGGTTCTTTTAGGTTTTCAACAATTAGATCCACAACATCACTTGAATCACTCTTATTGGTACCGATCACGCCAGTTGGCCCGCGCTTTGCCCAACCAGTCGTATAAACATTGTGTTCAATGTGGCCGGCAATATTGTTTATCCGACCATTTTCAATTGTGATTCCTGGATACTCAACTGCGTCATAACCAATTGCAGTAATTACTAATCCGGTTTTAATTGTAAAGGTTTCTTTAGTAGGAATTACTTTTCCGTCCTCAACCTTATTTATTGTAAAGACAACCTCTTCAACTTTTTTATTGCCTTTAATCTCAACAGGTGCTGCTAGGAATTTAATCTCAAGCTTTCTATTAACTCCCTTTTTAGAGTGCTCAGCGATTAATTTCATTGCCTCTAGATTATGTTTTAAATCTTTCTCTATCTCGCCACCAATATTTGCTCTTTCAGTAGCTTCCTTAACTTGCTTTTCATTAATATAAACATCGGTATTTTCTAGTTTTGGAAGATCGCGAAGTTCAGGTGCAGTAAAGGCAGCATGTTCAGGTCCACGCCGGCCACAGATTATTACCGTGCGAATATTGCTTTGTTTTAATTTCACTAATGCATGCTCTGCCGCATCAGTAGAATCAAGCGTGGTTGGATCAATCGCTAAGATTCTTGCCACATCCATAGCCACATTTCCAGCACCAATTACTACCGCTATGTCGCTAGACAAATCAACCTCTGTATTTACATAATCTGGATGGGCGTTATACCAAGGAACAAAATCAGCAGCAGATAATGAGTTTGCTAACTCTTCTCCTGGTATGCCTAACTTTCGCCCCTTTGAAGCACCGGTTGATAAAACCACTGCGTCATATTGATCTCGTAAATCTTTAAGAGATATATCTTTGCCCAACTCAACATTGGCAAATAATCTAAAGTTTGGCTCTTTAGCAATCTTTTCAAAAACCTTTGAGACAGTTTTTATCTTTGGATGATCAGGTGCTACACCACTTCTTACCAACCCCCATGGAGTGGGTAGGCGTTCAATCATGTCGATGGCAAAGGTGAGCTCGTCACTTTGCGCATTTTGTAATGCTTGGGCGGTGAAGTAACCGGCAGGACCAGCACCAACAATTGCGATTTTAAAGGTAGGCAACTTCCCCCCAATTTTATTTATTACCTATTTTATTTTGGCGGAG
>Ga0214919_10002929_pt1 | contig 26346 bp, 23 predicted proteins | sample LL1503_MetaG_FD_177994 | JGI IMG/M metagenome (GOLD analysis project Ga0214919, IMG submission 177994) | Freshwater microbial communities from Lake Lanier, Atlanta, Georgia, United States - LL-1503 | ecosystem: Environmental > Aquatic > Freshwater > Lake | place: USA: Georgia | collected...
CTTCACGGACAAAACCAAATCACCATTGGGGCCACCGCCCGCGCCCGCGCCGCCCTTACCACGCACGCGCAATTGTCCGTCGGAGGAAATGCCTGGCGGAATGCGCACGTCAAGCACAATCGCGCCGCTTGGTCCTTGCAAATCGATGTGATGCATTCCGCCCAACGCGGCGGTCATAAATCCAACTTGAATTGTGGAGGTTAAATCCTCGCCGGGTTGCGGACCGCGCGCGCGCTTGCCACGACCGCGCCCGCCACCGCCCATGAAATTTCCAAAGATGGATTCAAGCGTTTCGGCGTCGGCGCCGCCATAGCCGCCGCCACTATTTCCGCCACCCATGCTGGATTGCGATTCACCTGCGTGGCCAAAACGATCGTATTTGGCGCGCTTATCCGCGTCGGAAAGAATATCGTAGGCGTCCTGCGTTTCTTTAAACATGGCCGCGGCGTTTGCCGCCTTGTTTAAATCAGGATGATATTTTCGCGCCAACTTGCGGTGCGCGCTGCGAATTTGATCCGCGGTCGCGTCGCGCGCCACCCCAAGAATTTCGTAGTAATCGCGCGCCATGCGTCACTCCGCGGTTTCGGCTTTGCGAAATAAACTGTACAGCGCATCGGCGCTGAGAGCTGAATATAATTTTTCTCGGAAATCCGGATTGGTCATCAAGCGGCTCACCCGACCAAGCGCTTGGATATGTTCGGACACGGCTTCGGGCGGACTCACCAACAGCACCACTAAGCGGACTGGCTTCTTATCGATCGAGTCGTACTCCATGGGCTGCGCTGGCTTGCCGATCGCCATGGCAATACGCTTCACCGAGGAACTTTTCCCGTGGGGCAAAGCAAGGCCTTCGCCAATACCCGTGGAGCGTTGCGCCTCACGCTGCCAAACAATTTGTTTCACTGCTTCAGCGTCGGCCACCGCGCCCGATGCCGCGAGGGCATCGACCAACTCGCTGATCACGCCACGCTTGTCGTGGGCAACCAAAGGAACTTTGACGCAATCAATATTTAATACTTCAAGAACATTCATAGGAAATTCTGGCGATTTGGTGAATGCTACCAAGAGCATGCCTTATTCGGTCATCAATTATCCGTGATTTGTGAAGATTGCCGCGAATGCCCCATCCTGCCACATGGTGGGGGTTTCACCGGGCAATCCTTGGGGAATATTGCGCTCGCTGCGGCGCATTGGCATCTTGATCCGCTGCGAAATCCAAGTTGCCATGCGCTCATTTTCCTCTTGCTCAAGGCTGCATGTGGCGTACAGCAGCGTTGCATTTTCAGCCAACAGCGGTCGATGGTCGTCCACGATTTTTCGCTGCAGCACAATCAGGCGATCCATCATCTTCAAATCAAATCGATATTTTGCTTCCGGCCTTCGCGCGAACACGCCGCTGTTGGAGCAAGGCACATCAAGCACAAGCACGTCGGCTTTGCCAAACCACTTTCCAATGTCTTGCGGAGTGGCCACTTGAATGTTGTTCAGTCCAGCCAGGCTGGCGCGCCGCGCCGCGTCGGTAAGCGACGCGCGCCTGTCCGCATCTGGTTCGCTGGCGATGATTTGCGCGCCGGGATATTTCGCCGCCAGTTGCAATGTCTTTGTGCCTCGGCCAGCGCATGCGTCAATAATAATTTTGGGAGCCGACACTTCCAAAAGTGAAACTGCAAGCGCGCTGCCAACATCTTGCACGCGAGCCAGTGGATATTTTTCCAGCGCCGCCAGAAGCGCCACGTGCGAGCCATTCCAAATACGCGCGCCCGGAGCGCCGTGCGCCGCGGTTTCAGGCTCATCGGCTGGGAGTCCGTACAGAACAAGCGGCGGATCCGTGAGTCCGTGAAAGCAAATTCGCCGCGCGTCTTTCACGCTCATTCGATTTGTCCAGCGCAAAACCACATCCAGCGGATGGCTTGATTGTTGCGACAGGCGCTCGGGCGCGGAGCTGGCGAACACATCCTCCGACAAACTCCAAGCGCCGCCATCTTCAAGAGGCAGGTGGTAGCGCTCTGGAGTTGGAAATTTCGCAAAGGCCTGCGCGGATAATTTCTCCACGCGCAGCGCCGCGATCTTGCGCAAAATAGCGTTCACCATTCCGCCAGCGCCCACGCGCACGGCGGTCTTGGCCCACTCCACAGTTTCATCCAGCACAGCGTGGTCGGGCACGCGGTCCATCAATAGCAATTGCGCCGCGCCACCCAGCAACGCCGCTTGCATTCCAGGTTGAATGGTGTGCCAAGGTCGATCCAGCAACGGCGCGATCACCGCTTGCAGCGTGAGCCAACGTCGAACAACTTGCAATTCAATGGTGCGCCCAAGCGCGCGATCGCGTGGCTCAATGGCGCTGTCTTGAGCGGCATCAACTTTAAAGTCAAAGCGCGGCCACTCTCGCGCGCACAATGCAATGCGTTCATATGCGGCGGCGCGTCCGGGATTCAACGCTTGGACCGCAATCGTTGCGCGGCCTTTGCAAGAGCGGGGGCGTCCTCAGTTTTTTCCCACGTGAATGTGCCCTTGCCACCTTCGCCAGGCTTGCGACCAAAGTGGCCGTGCGCCGCGGTTGGCGTGTAGATGGGCTTGAGCAAATCCAAATGTTTGATGATGCCCGCTGGAGTCAGATCAAAGAAACTCTGAACCAACTTGGACAATTGCGCGTCGGCAATTTCGCCGGTGCCTTGCGTGTCAATGTGCACGCTCACTGGTTCCGCAACGCCAATCGCGTATGAAAGTTGAACTTCACACACTTTCGCCAACTTCGCCGCGACAATATTCTTGGCCATGTGGCGCGCCATGTACGCCGCGCTGCGATCCACTTTGCTCGGATCCTTGCCACTGAAAGCGCCGCCACCGTGCCGACCGCGGCCACCATATGTGTCCACGATAATTTTGCGGCCAGTCAAGCCGCAATCACCGTGCGGACCGCCAATTTCAAAGCGGCCTGTTGGATTTACAAACACGCGAATGTTGTTGTTCCACCATCGTCCAAGCGACGGCTTGATGATGTGTTGAATCACTTCTTGCTTGAGTCGATCTTGCTTCTCGTTCCACATGGGCGCGTGTTGCGTGGACAAAACCACGGTGTCAATGCGCGTTGGAATGAGCCCGTCGTATTCAACGGTGACTTGGCTCTTGGCATCGGGGCGCAAGCCTTCAATCACGCACTTCTCGCGGATATTCGCTTGGCGGCGCACGAGATCATGCGCCATTTGAATTGGCAGTGGCATCAGTTCCGCGGTTTCGTTGCATGCAAATCCAAACATCATTCCTTGGTCGCCGGCGCCTTGCGCCTTTTTCTTTTTGCTCTTGGATTGCTTGGTGTTCACGCCGCGCGCGATGTCGGGACTTTGCTTTCCAAGCGCAACGCTCACGCCACAACTGCGTCCATCAAATCCTTTGTCGGCGTCGTCGTAGCCGGCCTTGAGCACGGTGCTGCGCACAACGCCCGGAATATCAACCCAACCAGTCGTGGTCACTTCACCAGCGATCACGCACAGTCCGGTGGTCACCAATGTTTCACAAGCCACGCGGCTCTTGGGATCTTGCGCCAGCATGGCGTCCAAGATGGCGTCGGAAATTTGGTCAGCCAGTTTGTCCGGGTGGCCCATTGACACTGACTCGCTTGTGAAAAGATGCTTTGATGACATTCCGGTTTCCTTATTGAAGGTGTTGTGAGAAGTGTTGTTAAAAGTGTTTCAAATTACAGTGCGAATGAAGCGGACTATGGTAGCGAGCCCTTTGATTCCTGTGGCGTCCTACACTATCCATCGGAGAACCCAATGAATATTCCAATGCAACTCTCGCGAATTTTCATTCGTGAAATGACGGACATGCAAATCATTGAACTTTCGGAAGTGGGCGGCACGCGCGCGTTTCCGATTGTGATTGGTTTGCCCGAGGCGTTCGCCATTGAGCGACGCCTGAAAGGCATTGAAATTTCACGGCCGCAGACACACGATTTGCTGGCCAATACCATCGAGTCGCTTGGTGGCGAGTTGCGCCGCATTGAAATCACCAATTTGGACAACGGAACTTTTTTCGCCCGGTTGATCGTGTCCAGGGGCGAGCACGAGATTGAAATTGACTCGCGTCCATCCGACGCCATCGCGCTTGGAATTGCCAAGAGCGTTCCAATTTTGGTGGCCGAGGAAGTGCTGGAAGCCGCCAGCGCCCAAGCCGCGGCTGGAATGAATCCAGTGCCAGAGATCAGCGCTGACATGGAAGATGAAGACGACGATCAAGAAGATGAAGACGAGAATTTGTGAGTGACAACGCAATCTGACCGCGCCATTTCTTGGGTTGTGTTTGATCTTGGCGGAGTGATCGTTCGCATTCACCATTCTTGGCAGCAGGCCGCAGCGGTTTCGGGAGTGCATGGCGTGAATCATTCCGCGCATGATCCCACGCGGCATCGCGCGGCGGATTTTGGAAAACTTGTTTCTGAACATCAGCGTGGCGTTCTTTCGCATGATGGTTTTTGCGAAGGCGTGAGCGAGTTGACCGCCAATCTTGTGAGCGCTCGCGATGTGGCGCGCATTCACGATTCCGTAATTGTTGGCGCTTATGAAGGCGCGGAGCAGTTGTTGCTGGATTTGAAACAGCGCGGCGTTTTAACGGCATGTCTTTCCAACACCAACCAGCGGCACTGGGAATTGATGGGATCCATCGCGGCTTTCGCGGCAATTCAGCATCGCCACGCCTCGCACTTGTTTCAATTGGAGAAGCCAAATCAAGCCATTTTTCAGGCATTTGAGCGCGCCACTCAAGCGCGTGCCGCGGACATTCTTTACTTTGATGACATTGCGGAAAATGTCGACGCAGCCACACAAGCGGGTTGGCGCGCGATACAGATTGATTCGCATTGTGAAACTGTTCCGCAAATTCGCCGCGCCTTGGCAACGCACGGAGTGTTGCCATGAAATTGTTTTCGCAGTCACGCCTTCGCTTTTGTGTTCGTCCGCGCCTCGCAATTTCTTCGCGCGGGCCTCGCCATGAATGAATCTGCGTCAAGCGTTCCGCGCGAAGTTATTCCAGCTCCACTGTGTCAATGCTCGTTGCTGCAAGCCGCGCCACTTGCGGGAAAAATAAAAATTCGCCCTGAAGATTTTCTTGTGGAGGAGCTTCCACTTTATGATCTCACCGGCGATGGTGAGCATTTGCATATGGGCATTCAGAAAATTGGAATTCGCCACGACGAACTCATCGACATTGTGGCGCGCCACTGCGGCGTTTCGCCGCGCGCCATTGGCTACGCCGGAATGAAGGACAAACACTCCGTCGCGCAGCAATCGCTGTCCATTCACCTGCCAGGTCAGCCCGATCCACGACCGCTTGAGCATCCGCATGTGCACATTCTTTGGACCAAGCGCCATCAAGCCAAATTGCGCGTCGGTCAATTGCTTGGCAATCGTTTCGCCATTCGCGTGCGCGACATTGAGCCTTCGTGCATTCCAAGAATTCATCGCGACCTGTATCGATTGTCAAAGAGCGGTGTTCCAAACGCTTTTGGCGCGCAGCGATTTGGCTATCGATTGAATGGCCACATTCTTGGGCGCTTGTTGGTGTTGCAAGATTGGCAAGGATTTCTCGATGAATTGCTTGGCGCCACGGGCACGCCATTTCCAGAGTGGCAACAAGATCGCCGCGACACATTTCACAAGAATGAATTTCGCGCCGCCATTGCGCACTGGGCCCAATCCGATCTTGCCGAGCGCGCCGCGTTGAAGGCGCTGTCCGAAGGCGCCACGGCCAAGGCCGCGGTGAAAGCCATCAAGCCGCAAATGCGGGACTTTTGGATTTGCGCTTTGCAGTCCGCCATATTCAATTCAGTTCTTGATCAACGCTTGCGCACCAACACGTTCGACCGCTTCATCGCGGGCGACTTGGCGTTTCTACATGAGGGCGGTGCCATATTTAGAGTCACTCAACTCATGCTTAATAGCGAACAAGAGGCGACAACTTTACAAACACGCCTGAACGCATTTGAGATTTCGCCAAGCGCTCCGCTTGCAGGCCCTGGCGTGATGTGGGGTGAAGACGCCGCGTTGCCAATTGAACTGAACGCCATCGCGCAATTTCACCTTGCGCAGCGGCAATTTCTTGATCCAGATTTTCAGCCATCAGGTTCGCGCAGGCCGCTTCGAATTGCGCTGGCTCATCCGCAAGCCGAGGCCGGCGTGGACGAGCACGGCAACTTTGTGCGCGTTGCGTTTGATCTTCCCAAGGGCGCGTACGCCACCAACGTGTTGCAAGAATTATTTGGCGGCGCAATCGCGCAGGACAATTTATAAATTCACCGAGTCGCCGTGAAAGTGGCCCTCGTATTGGACTGCGAACGTATTTGAAATCACCTTCAACGCGTTGCGCGATTGTTTGCGGATTCCATGAATATCAACGAGTTTTTAAAGCTCTTCTTTGCGCAAAAAAACCTTTCAGAAGACCGGACGCCTCGGCTTTATAAACTCCAGCGGCGCAAGGCAGTCGATGGTTCAGTCGAGCGTCTTGCGGAATGTGGTAAAGCGAACCAACCGCGCCGCCCTTGGGGTCGCTGGCACCAAACACCAAGGCTTGCAAGCGAGAATTCACAATCGCGCCGGCGCACATGGGGCACGGTTCAAGCGTGACGGCAAGTCGGCAATCATGCAGACGCCAGCGACCTAATTTGGCGCCGGCCAAACGCAACGCAACAAGTTCCGCATGTCCAGCAGGATCATTGGACGCCTCGCGGTCATTGGCCGCCTCTGAAATAATTTCTTCGCCGCGGTACACAATCGCGGCCACTGGAATTTCTCCGCACAATCCCGCCACCCGCGCCAAGTTGAGCGCTCGGCGCATCATTTTCAGATCCACGTTCGTGAGCCATTCGTGTCCCCGTTTATGCGCCGCAAGCGTGGCCGCGTTTCGGCGGCGATTGCGCTGCCACATCAAGCGTCGCATCAGCGATCTCCGCGAAAGAGGCGAGTGAAGCGTTTGGAAACTTCTCCGCCGGCAACGGCTTGCGGCGGCGCGATGCGCAACAAAATAATTCCAAATTCATACAGCAAATACAGCGGAACAAACATTATAAAAAGCGAGAAGGGGTCGCCGGTTGGTGTGATGATGGCCGACAATAAGAGCGCAAGAAAAATCGCGTAGCGGCGGAATTTCCCCAGTGATTGCACGTCCAATATGCCGATCCAACCCAGTAAAAGAACCACCAATGGCGCTTGAAACGCCACGCAAGTGCCCAAGATAAATGTCAATGTGAAGTCAAGATAATCGGCCAATCGAAATTGCTGAGCCAATCGCGTGGCGTGCATCAAAGGCACGGTGAACAGTTCAATGCCCGATGCATCGTGCGGCGCGGCAATGACAAGTTTGTGATCGGGCGTGAGCCACATTTGCCCCACCACAACATTGTTGGGAGTTTGCGCGAGCATTGGAATAGTGAACGCGTTTGGCGCGGGGGTGACGTGGTCGGATGTGATACTTGTCGGCGCGCTTGTGGTGATGATGTCGGGGTCAACGCTGCCGAAACTTACAAGCACATCCAGCATGATTGGCATGAGGATGAAATACAACAGCGAGAATCCCGCGAGCGTGAGCAAAGTGCTGAGCGGAATTAAAAACCGCACGAAGCGTTTCTCGTGTGAATACAAGCCAGGCTCGATAAATTTCCAAAGTTGCCAAAAAATCCACGGACTGCTGGCCACGATCGCGGCGATCAGGCTTAAATACATGTCCGTTGAAAGCGCCTCAATTGGACTAAGTACTTGAAGTTGCGCCGGTAAATCATGCGCCTTCAACGCGGCGATGGCGGGTGCGCATAAAAAATCTCGAATGACTTCGGCGTATGAAAATGCCAGTATTGCCAATGGAATTGGCAAGGCAATGGCCCACAACAAACGGCGGCGCAATTCTTCCAGATGATCCCCAAAGCTCATCGAGCCTTGCGTTGGATTGGGATCATGTTCAACGGTCATGATGCGATGCTAGCCGCCGATTGGCGCGAGTTTTGTCAAGGGCAGAGAAAAAAATCTCACTGCGTTGTCGTCAAGCACATTCAGAAATGTCGCTTCATCCACGCCGCGAATTTTGGCCAAGTGCCTCGCCACAACAATTGAATGCGCGGGGCGATTTGGCTTCGCGGTCCGCATGGGTTCAGGTGAAAGAAACGGCGCGTCGGTTTCCGCCATGATGCGATCCGCGGGAACAAGTTTGGCGGCCTCGGCAACTTCAGGCGCGTTGCGATACGTCACAACGCCGGTAAAGGAAATGCACGCGCCAAAATCCAGCACGCGCCGCGCCTCGTCGGGATTGCCTGTGAAACAATGAAATACAAATCGATCGCTGGGCAAACCGCTGGCGCGCAAAATTGGAATCAAATCGTCAAACGCTTTTCGGCAATGAATCACGATTGGTTTGGATAGCCCTTCGCTCGACCAACGCGCAATGCGATCCAATTGCGCGTCGAGCATTGTCCGTTGCAATGAAGCCACAGGTTTTTCATAATGATTGTCTAGACCAAGTTCACCCCAGGCCACGCAACGGGGATGGTCGGCGCATGCGCGCAACACTCCCCAGTCAACCGGATCATCAGTTGAAAGTGGATGAATGCCCGCGGTGAACCAAAGGCGTGGGTCGCTTTCGGCCAACACGCGCGCGGCGTTGGAATCTTCGCTGTTTGTGCCAATCGAAATACACGCGCGCACGCCAACGGCTTCAGCCGCGTCAAGTTCTTCCTTGAGGCGGTTTCGAAAAGGTTGATAGGTGAGGTGGCAGTGGGTGTCGATCATGTTGCTAAGTGGTCGACCGTACCACCTAAAAACGATTTATGGCGCAAAAATATGGGGGACCGTGAATTGTAGTCCTATAAAATCTGACTTATTTATTAATTAATAGAATTTAAAGCAGTTGTATGCATAAAGTATTGTTTTTAATGGACTTAGAAGATGAATTCTAAAATTGGCGTGAGATTTGTGTCTGAGGTCAATATATAGACACGCGTTGCGCTGTAACAAACTGCAACTTACGAGTAATTCGTGCATTTTAAATTTCAAATCTTTAAGTTGCGAGCTTCCTTGGCGCCCATTGCAAATTGAAAGAAAAAACTTCTGAAATTTCCAGCACGTTGGTTCAACCCATTCTTTGCGATAATTTTATTGGGCCAAATTGTTTCCCAATGTTGACGCCTGCAGGGGAACACCCGTAGGATTGTTTATTCAGACATTGTGAAACTTTTCACAATGTTGCGCTTTTCTCTAATAGGAACACTTTTTACCCGTGAGTCGCTTCCTCTTTCCACGTTGGTCCAATGCGTTTCTCCCCCTTGTGATCATTTTGGGAGCGATAGCGCCGCTGTATGTTGGAATGTTCGTGGCCTATGGGTTCAGTCCAAAAACTTTGGAAGCGGGCTATATGCCAACGCAACCAGTTCCATATAGCCATGCGATTCATGCGGGCAAGTTGGGAATGGATTGCAGGTATTGCCACACTTCAGTTGAGAAAGCTTCGTTCGCCGCGGTGCCAGCAACACAGACGTGCATGAATTGTCACACGCAGATTCACCGGGAAAGTCCCAAGCTTGAGAAGGTTCGTTCCAGTTATGAAACCGGAATGCCCATTGAGTGGATTAAGGTTCACAAGTTGGCGGATTACGCCTATTTCAATCACTCCGCGCATGTTGTTCGAGGCGTTGGTTGCGTTGAATGCCACGGGCGCATTGACCAAATGGCAGTTGTATATCGCGTGGCTCCGCTTTCCATGGGATGGTGTTTGGAATGCCATCGCAATCCAACCGATCGAATTCGCCCGCCTTCCATGGTGACGCAAATGGCGTGGGATCAGAATAAAGAAATGACCCAAGCGCAACGTGTCGAGTTGCAAAATCTCAACAACATTCACCCAAACGATAATTGCTCAACATGCCATCGATGAGTTCCTCAAAAGATATTTCGCTGCCGATCAATGACGCACAACAAAGTGGTTGCGGCTGCGGTTCAACTCAAGACACATCCGCGCAACAAAGTGGTTGCGGTTGCAGTTCAACGCAAGACACATCCGCGAAAAATATAAATGCGGCCACAGGTCGTTCATTGTGGCGTTCTCTTGAAGCCCAATCCGCCGACGCGCAAACCAGCGAATTTATCGCGCGCGAATTCTCCGCCGCTAGCGATGTTCTTGAAGGCGACGATCGCCGCAACTTCATCAAGATCATGGGCGCGGGTTTCGCGCTTGCGGGTCTGGGTCTGACGGGTTGCCGTCGATGGCCTGAATCCAAAATTGTTCCAAACGCAAGTCAACCCGCAAACCGCACGCCTGGCGTGTCGGTGACATATTCCACCGCCGTGGATTTTATGGGCATTGGTTACGGACTACTCGCCACTAGTTACGACGGTCGCCCAATCAAACTCGACGGTAATTCCGCGCATCCATATTGGGGCGGAACTTCCACAAGTTGGATGCAGTCGCGCGTGCTTGAACTGTACGACCCCGATCGCAGCCGCCAAGTTTTCCGCGCGGGCAAGCCATCAAGCGACGCTGAATTTAAATCGTGGCTTGGCGAGCGCGCCAAAGCAATGCAAACTAAGCAGGGCGAAGGACTCGTCATTCTTACTGAGAAAACTTCCAGCCCAACCATGTTGGACATGATCGCCCGCGTATCGCAGGCTTTCCCAAAATCAAAAGTTGTTCAGTGGAATGCTATTTTCGGCAACTCGCAGCGTGAAGGTTTCAGCATCGCGTTTGGCCAGCCAATACGCGCTCAGCCACAGCTTGAAAAAGCCACCGTGATTGTGGCCCTTGACTGGGATCCATTTTCCGCGAGTCCGTTCTCGCTTCGCAACACGCGCACTTGGGCCGATGGTCGCCGCGTGCGCGCCGAAGATCCAAGCAAGCAAACGCAAAACAGAATGTATGTGGTTGAAGCTGGCGTGAGCGTTTCTGGAATGGCCGCCGACAGCCGCTTGGCTGTTCGACGCGGCGATATGCCGGTGTTTGTGGCCATGATCGCGCAAGCGCTTGGCATGACAAGTGACTCAACATTGAAGTCCGCCATTGATCGCTTGGCAACGTGTCCCGCGTCAAAAAATTTATTGGGCGAGCATGAGAAAGAAATCTTCGAGCAACTTGTGAAGGACCTGAAGGGCGCAAAGGGTTCATCCGTATTGGTGTGTGGCGATGGCCAATCCGCGGAAGTTGTCGCGCTGGTGGCCGCCATCAATGAGTCACTTGGCGCCAACGGCACAACGCTAAATATGGAGCCAATGTCTCCCGACGCAATGGACTTGCCTGAACTTGTCAAGAGCATGAACGCTGGCCAAGTGGACACGCTCATGATTCTTGGCGCCAATCCTTGTTACAACGCGCCAGCTGATTTGGATTTTTCCAAGGCCATGAGCAAGGTTCCAAACGTCGCGCGCGTGGCGTATTACCGCGATGAAACCAGCATGGACCCCGCGTGCACATTCCATGTGCCGCAGTCGCACTTCTTGGAAAGTTGGGGCGATGTGCGCGCGCCAGACGGAACTCTTTCCGTGCAACAACCGCTGATTCAACCCATGATTGACCCAGCGCAAGGCGGACACAGCGCCATTGAAGCGCTGGGCATGTTGCTGACAAGCACGCTTGGTGATTCGCAACCACAAGATGGATACGCCATGGTGCGCCGCACGCACATGGCCATGAGCGGGCTCACTGGTTCAACTTTTGAAGCCGCGTGGCGCACGTGGCTTGACACTGGAATCATCGCGGGCAAACCAATCACCAGCGTGAATGTCTCCTCACGCGCCGGCGACATTGCGCGCGCTGTCAACACTCTTGCCGACGCGCAACCCGCCAACCGCGACGCCAGCGTTGAATTATGTTTCATGAATGACGCGCGCGTGTTTGACGGATCCCTCGCAAACAGTGGATGGCTTCAAGAGCTTCCTGATCCCGTCACCAAAATCACTTGGGACAACGCGCTGCTTATGTCTGTTGCAACCATGCGTCGTTTTGGTTTGAGCCAAGGCAGCATGGTCACTGTGACCGCGGGTGGTCGCAGCATGAAGGCCGCGGCGTTTCCAGTTCCAGGCATGGTTGATGACTGCGTAAGCATTTCGTTGGGTTGCGGCCGAGGCGATGCCGCCGGTCGATTGGCGGCTGGAGCAGGTTTCAACGCCTATCCAATGCGCACAACTTCCAACATGCGCTTGGCGCGTGGCGCAAGTTTGCAACCCACTGGCGAAATCTACACATTCGCGCACACGCAAGATCACGGCAGCGTTGATGCCGCGCTTATTCCAAGCGTTCCCCACGACGGCATTCAAGAGCGATTGCCAACGTTGGTGCGCCAAACTTCTTTAGCGTCATACAAAACCCATCCCGATTTCGCCGGCCATGCGGTGCACATGCCGCATCGACTTTCGTTGTGGCAAGAAAATAATTTGGACGGCGCGCATTTTCGCTGGGCCATGTCGGTGGATCTCACCACATGCACTGGTTGCAGCGCGTGCGTCACCGCTTGTCAGGCGGAAAATAATATTCCAATCGTGGGCAAGGACCAAGTCAAGCGCGGCCGCGAAATGTTCTGGATTCGCATCGATCGATATTTCCGCGGCGCCGATCCCGCCAAGCCAAATGGTTTCGCCATTCAACCGGTGGCGTGTATGCATTGTGAAAATGCGCCATGCGAGCAAGTGTGTCCAGTTGCCGCCACCGTGCATGACGCCGACGGCATCAACAGCATGGTGTACAACCGCTGCATTGGCACGCGCTATTGCAGCAACAATTGTCCTTACAAAGTGCGTCGTTTCAACTTCTTTGATTATCAAAGGCGCGAACCCGTGCGCGAGCAAAGTGGTCCGCTCGCCGTGAAGCCGGAATATTATGTTGAGACTGGTCCAGACGTCTTGGTGCGTATGCAATTCAATCCTGAAGTCACCGTGCGCATGCGCGGCGTCATGGAGAAATGTTCTTTCTGCGTGCAGCGCATCGCGGCGGCCAAGATCAAGTACAAGAACCAATGGGTGAAAGCTGGCGGCACAAGCGCGGGCACTTCCAATTTCTCCATTCCAGATGGCGCCATTATCACGGCGTGTCAACAAGCGTGCCCCGCGCAGGCGATTGTGTTTGGAGATTTGAACGATCCAAAGAGCCAGGTGAGCAAGCTGCACGCCAACAAACTTTCATACGGCATGCTTGAGGAGTTGAATGTAAAGCCACGTGTGAAGTACATGGCGAAGGTTATGAATCCTGCGGTTGATGATTTGCAACACGAAGGTCATTCATATTCGCCCACCCATGAGCACGCCGCAAGCCCCAACAATAATCACGGAGCGCAATCATGAGTTCGCTTCCCATGAATCGCCCAACCGCGCTTCCTGGTTTTCAGGAATCGGACAACACCGCTGAGAATCCAGGCGTTCGCGCGCCGCTTGTGTTGAACATGGATCGCTTCGGTCAAGTCACGCGCCAAGTCTGCCAAGTGGCGGAATCCAAGAAGCCGCCGTTCGCTTGGTACGCCGCGTTCACAATCAGTTTGGCGTTGGTCGGGTTGCTTGGTTTCTGCGTCAATTATCTCATCTTCACCGGCGTTGGCGTGTGGGGTTTGAACAATCCCGTCATGTGGGCGTTCGACATCACCAACTTCGTGTTCTGGGTCGGCATCGGTCACGCGGGAACTTTGATCAGCGCCATCTTGTTCTTGTTTAGACAAAAGTGGCGCACTGGCATCAATCGATTCGCCGAAGCCATGACAATCTTCGCGGTTATTTGCGCCGGACTTTTTCCAGGCATTCATGTTGGACGCGTGTGGTTGGCATATTGGCTCTTTCCAATTCCCAATCAAATGGACATGTGGCCGCAATTCCGCAGTCCGCTTTTGTGGGACGTGTTCGCGGTAGGAACGTACTTCACGGTTTCATTTGTGTTTTGGTTCGTGGGCATGGTTCCAGACTTGGCCACGTTGCGCGACCGCGCCACCGGACGCATTCAACAATTCGCATATGGATTGTTCGCGCTTGGTTGGAGAGGAAGCAATCGACATTGGCATCGCTATGAGCGGGCGTATTTGTTGCTGGCCGCGTTGAGCACGCCACTTGTGTTAAGCGTGCATTCCGTGGTGAGTTTCGATTTCGCCGTGAGTCAAGTTCCTGGTTGGCACACAACAATCTTCCCGCCATACTTTGTCGCGGGCGCCATCTTCAGCGGCTTTGCAATGGTGGTCACGCTCGCGGTTCCGGCGCGCCAACTTTTCGGCTTGAAGGATCTCATCACGCTGCGCCACTTGGACAACATGAACAAAATTATCCTGGTCACGGGATGCATGGTGGGGTACGCCTACTCCATGGAGTTCTTCATTGCGTGGTATTCCGGCGCAATGTATGAGCGCTTCGCTTTCATCAACCGCGCATTTGGACAATATTGGTGGGCCTATTGGATCATGGTCAGTTGCAACGTGATCACGCCACAGTTGTTCTGGTTCAAGAGCATCCGCACCAGCATTCCAATCATGTTCGCGCTGTGTCTTGTGGTGAACATTGGAATGTGGTTCGAGCGCTTCGTGATTATTGTCACCAGCCTTGCCAATGATTTCCTTCCCACCAGTTGGGACTTCTTCACACCAACATGGGTTGACATGGGAACCATGCTGGGCGCGTTTGGATTGTTTGGAACGCTCTTCCTTTTGTTCTGCCGATATTTGCCAATGATCGCGATCGCGGAAGTGAAGGCAACCATGCCACAAGCCAATCCGCATTGGTCTGGTTACGCCGCGCATGATGATCACGGTCATGCGGGCGGCTCCGCACAGCCATCATTTGCAAGTCCCGACGCGCTGCGTAGTCCTGGCAGCGGTCCAGACGGAGGACCATCCGCGCCATGACAACTCTTTCGCCAATAACTTCACCTGTGATTCAAGGCAATCAAATTCCGCGCAAGCGTTTGTACGGAATCATGGCGGAGTTTCATGATCCCGCGGCGCTTATGGCGGCCGCGGAAAAAGTTCGTATGGCTGGGTTTCGCTGGTGGGATTGCCACACGCCATTTCCCGTGCACGGACTTGATCAAGCCATGGGAATCAAGCGAACTATTTTGCCAGTGCTTGTGTTCGGCGCCGGCATGACTGGCACCACGATTGGTTTTTGTTTGCAAGCCTTCACCAACGCCGCAAGTTTCTCAATTTGGGCTCTGGTGTGGGTCACCGGATATCCATTCTTAATCAGCGGAAAGCCGCTGATTAGTTTGCCCGCGTTTATTCCCGTCATGTTTGAACTCACCATCTTGCTTTCAGCGCTCAGCGCCGTGGGCATCATGTTCTTGTTCAACGGTTTGCCGCGCTGGAATCATCCGCTGCTTGCCAACAAACGTTTCTTGCGCGTCACGGACGACCGATTTTTCATCGTGATCGAATCACGCGACCCGCGTTTCTTCGCAAGTCGCACCGAACAATTTTTGAAAGATCTTGGCGCCAAAGCCGTCGAGATGGTGGAAGCCTAATCATGCCACGCATCTTCATTTTTGTTGGACTGATTCTGCTGTTGTGCTTGCTCTTGCCGCCCGCAATTATCGCGCGCGTTCGCAGCACGCCCAACTCCAATCTTCCCATCCACATTATTCAAGACATGGCCTTTCAGGCCAAGTATAAAACCCAAGCCGTCAATCCAATGTTTGCCGACGGCAACACCATGCGTCCGCCAGTGACAAACGCGGTGGCCCGTGATGAAACCTACCTTGACGCGCATTTGTATGACGGCGTGATTGATGGTCAATGGGCCAACGTGCTTCCATCGCAAGTCAAAATGGATTTCGCCACGCTTCGTCGCGGCCAAGAGCGATTCAATATTTATTGCTCGGTATGCCACGGAATTTCTGGCGGCGGCAATGGAATTGTGAATCAACGCGCCATGGAATTGGTCGCCAACACCAACGGTCCCGTGAATGGAACGGTGTGGGTGCAAGCCAAAAATCTAGTGCACGATGAATTGGTCACCGTGCAACCCATGGGACAATTGTTCAACACAATCACCTACGGCATTCGCAACATGGCGGGCTACGGCAGTCAGATTCCAACGGAGGATCGCTGGGCCATCGCGGCCTACGTGAAGGCCTTGCAGCGCAGCCAAAATGCCCAACCTTCGGATGTTCCCGCTGGCACCAAGGTCGCCGACAGCATCGGCTCCACGCCCAACCATATTTCAATCAGCAACGCGGCAAACAATGTGACGCCAACTCCAATGAACGTTTCTGTCTCCAACCCGGCCACATCAATGCCCGAGGGCAAGTTATGAGCGAAAGCGCGCCCGCCGTAAATTTAACGCCAGCCAATATTCGCGCCGACGCGTTGGCAACGCCTGGTACGGGTTTGAGAATTCTTGGTTTCGCAATTCTGGTCATCGCGTTTGTCATGGGCATGCGCACGCCGGACCAAGGATTATTTCTGCGCACATGGATGCAAGCGTGGTTGTTTGTCACCTCCATTTCTTTGGGCGCGCTGTTCTTCTTGATCGTGCACCACATCACGCACGCGGGTTGGAGCGTTGTGGTGCGCCGGCCCGCCGAGGCCATCGCCGCGAATCTTCAATGGCTTTGGATTGGCTTCTTGCCATTCGTGTTCTATTGGTGGAAAGGTGAGTTGGACTTTATTTTCCCGTGGGCCAATCTTGCGGCGCTGAAAGAAATTTCTTTGGCCGAGGCAGAATTGGTCGCCAAGAAATCCGCGTTTCTTAACGACAAATTCTTCATGATTCGAGCCGCCGTGTATTTGCTGACATGGTTCGCCCTGTCGCGCTTCTTTGTGAGCAACTCAGTGGCGCAAGACAAAGATGGATCCATGGCCCGCACCAAGAAGTTGGAGAAGTGGGCCGGTCCCGCCGCGATTTTGTTCGGCCTCACAACATCATTCGCCGCATTTGACTGGATCATGAGCCTGAACCCAGCGTGGTTCAGCACCATGTTCGGCGTGTACTTCTTCGTGGGTTGCTGCACCGGCGGTTTCGCCTACATCGGAATCGTTTGCTTGCGACTGCAACAAATTGGTTACCTCAAAGGCATCATCACCACGGAGCACTATCAAGACATTGGCAAATTGCTTTTCGCTTTCGGCGTGGTGTTTTGGGCCTACATCGCGTTCAGTCAATACATGTTGATTTGGTATGGAAACATTCCAGAGGAAACCGCGTGGTTCTTAGCGCGCCAAATTGGAGAGTGGCGCTGGATCAGCGTGGTGCTTTTGTTTGGCCATTTCATTCTGCCGTTCCTGTTTTTAATCAGCCGATGGACCAAGCGATGGCGCGGCACCTTGCTCTTTGCGTGCGTATGGATGGTCGCCGCTCAATGGTTTGATTTGTACTACTTGATTCAACCAAAAATTCCGCATGACATTGGCGCCTACGACACCTACGAGCAAATCTTGGCGCACTACAGCAATGAAAGCGCGCATTTTCTCAGCCCGTGGAATTGGGTTTTGCTGGTTGGATTCATGCTCATGCTCACCGGCTCAACTATGCATCGATTAAGTTCCATGGGTTTGCTTTGCATCAAGGACCCGCGTCTGACTGAAAGCTTGCAATTTGAAAATATGTAATGGACTATTGAAATGACAACCGCACCTACAGACATTCTCAAGCAACTCGACGATCCTGAACCAGGCAGCACATGGTTTTGGTCCTTGGCCAGCATTGTTGTATTCGTGGTCATCATCGTTGCTGCAAGCGCCTTCTATTTCAAGATTGATTCGTTTGAAGTTGACGCCAAGGTGATCGATCAACCAACGCTTAGTCTTGAGCAATTGCGCGCGGGGCAACGCGAGGAGTTGGCTGTCTACAGCACGTATACATGGACATTGCCTGATGGAAAGACTGCGACATTCACACGCATTCCAATTGACCGCGCCATGGAATTGGTCGTGCAAGACGCCAAAAATGCTCCGCGTACTTTGCCCGCTTCAAACACTCCAACTGCAACGCCAATTCCCGCGGTGCAGCCTGGGGCAAAAAAATGAATTCACGCCAAGCCACATTGCTTTTCTGTTTGATCGCGGTGGCGGCTTTGGCGCAATCTGCTTTCGCGCAGCGGCCGCTTGATCCACACGGCTACGAACCACCAGTCCAAACCACCGACGCTCCAAAGGAACTCGCTGGCCTTGAAGTGAAAGATCAACGTGGCGTTGTGTTGCCAATGCAATCCGCTCTGATAGATGAAAATGGAAACCCAATCATGCTGGGCGACCTCTTCGCCGATGGACGACCCAAGCTTGTGCAACTTGGTTACATGAAGTGCCCCATGCTCTGCGGCCTCGCTCTCAACGGTTTGGTGCGCGGCATGCAGGGACTTGATTGGTCGGTGGGCGATCAATTTGATGTGTTGTTCATCAGCATTAATCCAGAGGAAACATTTCAACTTGCCGCCGCCAAGCGCAAGGGCTACGCCGCGGAATACGCGCGCGCCGGTGGCGAAAAAGGGTGGCGCTTCTTAACCGGAAGCGAAGCCAGCGTGCGCGGCATTGCCGACGCGGTTGGATTTCCCTATCGCAAAATGGACAACGGCGAGTACGCGCACCCTGCGGCCGTATTTGTTGTGACAGGCGATGGGCGGCTTGCGCAATATTTACCGGGCGTGGCGCAATCGCCAACGGATTTACGCTTGGCGCTCACGGATGCGGGTCAAGGCAAACTTGGCTCCACATTCGATCAGTTTGTTTTTTGGTGCCATCAATTCGATCCCGCCAAAGGCAGTTATGTCATCTGGGCGTATCGCGTCATGCAACTTGCGGGCGCGGTCACTCTATTGGCGCTTGGAACCGTGGTATGGATGTTGCTGCGCAATGAAGCCCGAATCAAGCGTTTATCGGCGCCAAAGACCGAAAATGTGAACGCAAAAAATATTATGTCAGGAGTGGTCTAAAGCCATTAGCCCTCCAAAGATAGAAGTCCTCCAATGAATATTGCATCCACAATCTTTTCAAACTTGCTCGCAGGCGATCCGCGCGAAGGACGCACTGTGTGGCTTCCGCCCCCGGACAGCAACTTGGCCGCCAACAGCGACCAAATGTTTTGGTGGATCAATATTATTTGCTACTTCTTCTTCATTGGCATTGTCATCGCGCTTGTGATTTTGGTGGTGAAATACCGCATGAAAAAAGATCGTCCTTTCCGCACGGATGGTCCTCTGCATCACTTGCCGCTTGAAATGACTTGGGCTCTTGTGCCGTTGTTCATCGTCATTTTTGTTTTCTACTTTGGCTTCCGTGATTACTTGAACTTCATGACTCCACCAAAGAATTCATATGAGATCGCGGTGACCGCGCAGAAGTGGGGCTGGCTGTTCAAGTATCCAAACGGAGCCACCAGTGATGACCTGTATGTTCCAACGGGTCGGCCCGTGAAGTTGTCAATGCGCAGTTCGGATGTGTTGCATTGCTGTTACATCCCCGACTTCCGCGTGAAGAAGGATCTTGTGCCAGGCCGTTATTCATACTTGTGGTTTCAAACCGATGACGTCACGCCCACGGGATGGGGGCACAATTTATTTTGTGCTGAATATTGCGGCACGGGCCACAGCAATATGAATCGAAAGGTGTACGCGCTATCTCAACCCGATTTTGATGAATGGCTTGTCGCGCAAAGTCAGTGGTTGGACAAAATTCCAGAAGAGGAATTGTATTTCCGCGCTGGTCCAAAGTTGTACGCGCGTTGTCAGCAATGCCATTCATTGGATGGAACCAAAGGCATCGGGCCATCGTGGAAGGGTTTGTGGACGCGTGTTAGTGGTGGTGAAGGTGGCGACGGCAAGTTTGTCGACGGCGCCGGGTATCAAAGTCAAATTGGCGCGGGCAAGCAATATCAAACCCCAGAGGATTACATCCGCGCGTCCATTCTGAACCCCGGCGAACATGTCGTGGCTGGCTACGCCAACGCCATGCCAAGTTTCAAGGGCCAACTGAATGACAAGGGCATTGACGCCGTGATTGGATTCATGAAGCACATGGATGAGTTTGACACCAAGGGAAAGTATTTGAAGGAAGTTCCACCCGCACCAAAAGTGAGCATGAAGTAGCGCGAATTGTTTTGATCATTGATAAAAAGTATTTCTGAAAGTAGAAGCGATATGACAACAATCAACCTTTCACAACCATTGGACACCGCCGCGCGTCCCGACAATTACATCACGCATACGCGTGGGTTTATGAGTTGGGCATTCACGCTGGATCACAAGCGCATTGGCGTTATGTATCTCGTCAGCGTGCTGGTGAGTTTCTTTGTTGGCGGCGTATTCGCGTTGCTGGTGCGCACCGAATTGCTCACGCCAGGCCAAACAATTCCAGGCGTCACCGCCGATGTCTACAACCATTTCTTCACACTGCACGGCGCCATCATGGTGTTCTTGGTGATTATTCCCAGCATTCCCGCCGCGCTTGGCAATTTCATCATGCCCATTATGTTGGGCGCCAAAGACGTTGCGTTTCCGCGCCTGAATTTGTTCAGCTACTACCTGTGGATCTTCGGCGCGCTGTTCACCGTGAGCAGTTTGTTGCTTGGCGGCTTTGACACGGGCTGGACTTTCTACACGCCGTACTCAACCACAACTCCAGCCGGCGGAGTTATTCCCGCGCTCACGGGCGTGTTCATTCTTGGTTTCTCAAGCATCTTCACGGGTTTAAATTTCATTGTCACCGTGCACAAATTGCGTCCGCCTGGAATGACGTGGTTCCGCATGCCGCTGTTCTTGTGGGCTATCTATGCCACCGCAATCATTCAAGTTCTTGCGACGCCAGTGTTGGGCATCACGCTTCTTCTGCTGATTGTTGAGCGCGCATTCAACATTGGCATCTTTGATCCATCCATGGGCGGCGATCCAGTTCTGTATCAACACTTCTTCTGGTTTTACAGCCATCCCGCGGTGTACATCATGATTCTTCCCGCCATGGGAATCATCAGCGAGCTCATCAGCGTGCATGCGCATCGCCACATCTTTGGCTACAAGTTTATCGCGCTCAGTTCCATCGCCATTGCCATTTTTAGTTTCTTGGTTTGGGGACACCACATGTTTATCAGTGGTCAAAGTCCGCTGCTGAACACGCTCTTTAGTTTGATTTCTTTTAGTGTGGCTATTCCAAGCGCGGTGAAAGTATTCAATTGGATGTCGACGCTGTACAAAGGCAACATTGTGTTGAACACGCCCATGTTGTACGCATTGGCTTTTCTTGTGCTGTTCACTATTGGTGGGCTCACCGGTATCCATTTGGCTACGCTCAACACCGACGTGCATTTGCATGACACGTATTTCGTTGTCGCACATTTTCATTACGTCATGATGGGTTCCGCGCTGATCGGCATGATTGGCGGATTGCATCATTGGTGGCCAAAGATCACGGGCCGCATGTACAACGAAAATCTTGGGCGCATTGGGTGCATCACAGTATTCATTGGTTTCAATGTGACGTTCTTCACGCAGTTCTTCTTGGGCAGCCAAGGAATGCCGCGGCGCTACTACGACTATCAACCTGAGTATCAGATCTACCACGTGATCAGCACGATTGGTTCATACATCATGGCGAGTGGGTTCTTGCTCACGGCGTATTACTTGTTGGCCAGCTTGTTTGGTGGTCGTCTTGCGCCAGCCAACCCATGGGGTGGTCGCAGTCTGGAATGGCAATGCGCCAGTCCACCACCATTTGATAATTTTTCCACGCAGCCGCGCGTGGGAGATTGCTACGACTTCTCCGCGATTCGTTGGGACGAAAAAGAGCAGGGCTATGTTGTTGACCGCGCGCTTGATCCAACATTGAATCCAAATTTGGCGGCGAAGAATTCGCACTGATCTGCAACTTATTTGTAAGATAAAACCTTGACCACACTTCAATCACAACCCAATCACGCCGGTGACCCCCATGGCGCTGACGGCGCGCACGACGGGGCTCACGGCAGCGCCGAGCACGCCAAGTATCCATTTCTTCAGCATCACTTTGATACGCCGCATCATCAATTCGACAGCGCAAAGCTTGGCATGTGGTTGTTCTTGGCAACGGAAGTGTTGTTCTTCGGAGGTTTATTTGTTGCCTACGCAGTGCTTCGAAATCGCTTTCCGGAAGTGTTCAGTTACTCCAGCCATTATCTCGACACGATCATGGGCGGCATCAATACATGCGTGCTTATTCTTTCTAGTCTCACCATGGCACTTGCCGTGCGCTTTGCCCAGACCAATCGCAAAACTGGTTTGATCATTTGTCTCATCCTGACATTCATGGGCGCGATTGGTTTTATGGTGATCAAGTATTTTGAGTACAGCCACAAGATTCATGACAACTTGGTGTGGGGAACAACTTTTTATGTTCCTCCGCATGATGCCGCGGGCGAAGCGGAAGCCAAGGAATTGTCCGTGGCCCCAACAGTCAGCGTAACATTAAACCCAGTCAATCCGGCCGTGTTCGCGGTGCCAACGCTTGCCTCAACTCCCGCGGTGGATGCCAGCGCCATCAAGCAAGCATCGCGCGCGCCAGCTGGCATGGCAACGCCAACGCAAATGGCCAAGGCAGAGGGCTTGCCAACGGGCGAGCACGATCCATCGTTCGCACATCCAGCCACGCATTTGGTCGACAAGAAAATGCCGGCCAATTCACATGTGTTTTTCGCCATTTATTATGCCATGACTGGATTGCACGGCGTGCATGTGTTGGCGGGCATGGTGGTGATCGCATGGCTTCTCAAGCGCGCAATTCGCGGAGATTTTTCCAGCGACTATTTCACGCCTGTCGATGTGGGCGGTTTGTATTGGCACATTGTCGATTTGATTTGGATCTTTCTCTTTCCGCTGTTCTATCTCATTCACTAAAGGTCAACCATGTCACACACCGCAACAATTTCGCATGAGACTGGTGGAAAAATTCCAGGCGCGCACCCAATTGTTGGCCACTTGGTTCCAACATGGTTGCTTGTCTTTGTTGGAACATCGTTGCTGATGTTGACCGTGATCACGGTCGCGGTGCGCTACATAGACATTGGTGAGTTCAACATTATTGTGGCTCTTGGCGTGGCTTTGGTCAAAGCAACACTGGTGTGTTTGTTCTTCATGCATTTGCGCTGGGATCGATCATTCAACACCTTGGTGTTTGTGGTGAGCGTGGTCTTGGTTTTATTAATGATGGCGTTCTTGATCATGGACACCAACCAATATCATGACACCCAATTTGATGGGAACGCGCCCAATGCGGAGTCCACATTGCAAGCCAACGCCCCGGGCGCGCCAGTGGCGCGCTTTAAGCCATACAGTCCGTGATGCGGCGTCGCCGTGCGTTGTGCAATATCGTGGTGATACAAACGCAGACCAGAATAATGCGCGCGCAATTTGTGGTGAGCCCGTCGCGGTGCAATCTTCATTATTGTTTGATGGCGCAAATTCGTGGCTATTAAAACTCAAACATTCATAGACCCATTCGCGGGAACACCGCAACGCTTTGCCGCTGGAGTTCTAGGCATGTGGGTTTTTCTGGTGGTGGTTGCCATGCTGTTTTTGGGCGCAATCATTGGGTATGTAGTGGTGCGGGTAAATCCCAACTTGGAGGCTCCATTTATTCCCGAGGGTGCGACGGGCTTGCCTGGTGCGCTTATGTTTTCAACCATGGCATTAATGGTGTCTAGTTATTCCATGCACCAAGCCACACGCCATGTGCGGCAGGGGCGTTCGCAAGAGGCGCACCGATCCATGACCATCACCTTGGTGTTGGCCTGCGCGTTTCTTGTGCTGCAAACATTCGCGTGGGTCACGCTGTGGCGGCAAAATATTCACTTTGGCGATTCACTGTATGCGTGGAGTTTTTATATTCTCACGGGTCTACACGCGTTGCATGTGCTGGCAGGATTTGTTCCGTTGATTCGCGTGTGGCGTAAGACCGCCAGCGGCGCGTATTTCAAGGAGCACCCGGAAGGCATTGTCTACTGCGAAATGTATTGGCACCTGCTTGGCGCAATTTGGCTTGTGCTTTATTTCACGCTGTGGCTTGGCATGAGAACTTAATGTGGCGCAGTGGGCGCGTGGAACGCTTGCCATACAAACCAAAGACACGGCGTCACTTGAATTGGAGTTCCGTCGCTTGATCCCACCAACACGGACGCTGGATCTTTTTGCGACACCACAACAATTGGAACACCGCCCACCACAAAATTCCACGGCGCGTCGGCGCCACGGTCGGCGGCTTCGCGCAGCGTGACCACGCGGGTTTCGCCGCCGGCGGTTATGGCAATCACGGGCATTTTTGCTGGCATTTCCGCCGTGCTGTTCGCGGGCAATTCCGCATTGATTTGCAACTGACTGTTGGTCTGGCTTGGCGCAGAATGATTCGCCGCATCGCTCGATTCATTGGTCGAAGATGCGTTGGGCAATGTGTTCAGGGCGGTCTTGCGGCCAATTGGAAAATCAACCTTCGGGCTCAGTAGATAGCGGCTGTATGAAAAACTTTTCATGCGCTGTTCGTCTTGCGGGTCGGGCAAAATCACTTCCGTTGTTGGATGCGTGGCAAGCCAGTGTCTCCATGTGCATACATTCACATTTGGAATTTCAGCAAGTGTTTTTCCAAGCGACGGACCTGCGATGGCTTTGCCCGCCATTTGACTCCACAGGCTTGAAGCGGATGTGACTGCAACGGATTGCGACTGTTCGGGATTCATGCTGGCTTGCGCCGCAACTTCCGGTTGCTTGTCATACATCACCAGATTTGAATCAAGCAACAATCCACTCACGCCAAATTGCAGCGGCTCGCCATTCACGCGACGGTCAAACACAATCGCGCTGTCGCACAGAGGACTAAAGGTGACCGCAATCGGCACGCCCGCGAGTTCATCATTCACAACTTCGTGCACATTCATTAAATTCAATGGATAGGCGCGCGACTTGCCGTTGATCTGCACACCAATCACTCGGTCCGCCGTCACGACATATTTGGAACGCAACTTCGCGTTGTACGCCAGCATTTCGTGGCCAGGTAGAACTTTGGGTTGATCAAGCGAACGCAAAAAGTCCTTTGAATTTCCGCTGGCCACAAAGGCTCCGCCATTGGTTTGCAGATTGGATAAATCAAACCCATATGTGTTCACTGATTGACCGTCACCCTTTGGGTGGCGGCCAATAAAAATGCCCGCGAAAGCCCATGCAAGAATGAGCAGAACCAATACGCACGCCAAGGCAATCACCCAGCCGCCAGAACGAAATGTGAGGGAAGGCCTGACGGCGGGGGAGTTCTGGCTCATGGATTTGTTGGAGCCGGATTTGTTGGCGTTGTTGTGGCGGGCGCGGCATGTATTGGCGCAAGTGTTTTTGCTTGAGGATTCATTTGACTGGATGTTGGCGCCACGCTCGCAGGCAAATCAATAATCACATCTCTACCGCCGCGCACCGCCGCGTCCACCGCGATCGAGCCACGGTCCACCACCATGGTTCCAAGCACAACGGGTAAATACAGCAGCGAAGCGAAAAACATTTTTCGCGCCGAAGCATTGTCCACGCGGCGCAGAAACACCAACGCGAAATAGGCAAACGCAAGACCCGCGAATCCCGAAACGATCGCGCTTGTTATGCCAGCAAGGCCAAGTAGTGTCGCCATCAACCCAAGCGGCACCAATGTCAGCGCGCTCAGCAAGCTTGTTTGCGCCGCCAAATGTTCCGATCCAGGAATCGCTGAAAGCATTTGAAATCCGCCGCGTTGATAATCCGCGCGATGCAACCACGCCAGCGCGAAGAAATGCGGCAACTGCCAGACAAATAAAATCGCTCCCACAATCCAGGCGCCGCGTTGAATATCGCCAGTGGCCGCGACCCATCCAATCATTGGAGGAATGCCCCCAACAACGGCGCCCACAAGCGTGTTGAGCGAGGTCATCCATTTCATGGGCGTGTACACCGCCACATATAAAAAAATTGTGAGTCCTGCCAGCGCGCTTGAAATTAAATTCACTTGCGTGGCCAAAATAAAACATCCGAGATAGCCCAAGCCAACGCCCACGATCACCGCCCCGATCAGCGGCACGCGCCCCGCGGGAATTGGCCGCCGTGAAGTTCGGTGCATCAGCGCGTCGCGGCGCACTTCAATGCATTGATTCAGCGCGGCGGCACTGGCAGCCGCCATAAAAGTCCCCAGTAATGTCCAATAGAAACGGGTCCAGTTGATCGCGTTTGGTTCCGCAATCACAAAGCCAGCGGCAGTGGTGGCCAGCACCAATAGGCTCAAGCGCGCCTTGATCAACGCGGTCCAATCAGACGCAAAATTTCCTGATGGGGCGGTGGCCGATTGTTCCATGTCCAATTGCAAATTTGTATTTGATGATTTCATAGTGTTCGAGATGCCATACGTAGCCAAGGCGTCTACTATAGATGCCTTCATGAACTCGTTCATACTCGCATCCA